>Ga0155932_138_pt1 | contig 5058 bp, 6 predicted proteins | sample RifCSPlowO2_02_FD_107586 | JGI IMG/M metagenome (GOLD analysis project Ga0155932, IMG submission 107586) | Candidatus Taylorbacteria bacterium RIFCSPLOWO2_02_50_13 | reverse complement strand
TACAGTTTCCCCGCCCCCTTTCGCTGACCCGCCATTCATCCCTGCCTAGGAAGGCAGGGAGTTCTGGCGAGTCATTAATGTTAGTGTAGCGCGGTTCCGCGTTTGGAACCAACCTTTCTTCTAGAAACAATGAACACGTTTGAATATTTCTTGGGTGTTCTTGTCTTCTGTCCTTTTCCAGATGGCTTGCCCCATCTCGTCTTTGCTCGGCGAAGTCCTCTTCCTTGTCTTCCTTCTCCTCCGCCATATGGATGGTCTGGCGGATTTTGTGCGGAACCGCGAACGGTCGGGCGAACGCCGAGCCAGCGGCTGCGTCCAGCCTTGCCGATAACGACTAGATGATTTTCCTCATTTGATACCGCGCCGATAGAAGCCCACGCTGTGTTGATTACTTTTCGGACCTCTGTGGAAGGAAGTTCCACGAAGGTATAGTTTCCTTCCTGGGCTTTCACTTTCGCGGCGTTACCAGCCGAACGGGCAAGGAGCGCCGGACCGCCGGGCCTAAGCGCCACATTGTATACAAACGTATCAACGGGAATCGCCTTAAGCGGCAGGCGATTCGCCGGGAGTACCGGCGCCTTATCCGATACGATGAATGTCGAGCCGACTTTCACTCCATGCGGCAAAAGCACATAGCGTTTCTCGCCGTCCGCGTACGCCGCAAGACCGATAAAGCCGCTTCGACTCGGGTCGTACTCCACGCTCGCGATGCGCGCGGGAATATCACGTTTATCATAGACAAAATCAACGGCGCGCATGAGGCGCTTATGGCCGCCGCCTTGGTGCCGCACGGTAATGCGGCCGTAATTGTTGCGACCAACACTGCGTTTTCCTCCGAACACAAGTGACTTAACCGGCGTGCTCGTCGTGAGAAACTCCCGATAATTGATGCCGGTCATGTGGCGGCGGGATTGGGTTGTAGGTTTGTAAATCTTCATAGCTTTTTAGCTTACTAGCTTTTTAGCTTACTAGCTTTTTAGCTTACTAGCTTCTGAAAGGCCTTTGTCTCTTAAAAAGCTAATCAGCTAACAAGCTAGAAAGCTACTAGACTATTTCTATCTTCTGTCCTGGCTTGAGGTACACATACGCCTTTTTTCCCCCTCCCCGAAAGCCGATTCGTCCTTTTATGAAAACCCGCTTAGGGGGCATAGTTACCACTCGTACCTTTACCGGCGTTACGTTGTAAAACAGACGCACCGCTTTCGCGATTTCTCGCTTATTTGCGGTCTTTGAGACGCCAAACACATACGCGCCTCTCTCGGACATCGCGGAAGCTTTTTCGGTAACGCGCGGATGCCGTAACACGACATACATGGCGCCGCTCTCCACAGCAGAGTTTGATGCACTCTGTACCGCCGCGGATTTTTTTACCGCTGCTTCCCTGACCGGCAGCTTCTTCGCCGGTTCCGGCGCCTCTTTTTTTGTTTTTCGCAAGTTCAGAAAACTCATAAATAACAGATACTAATATACGAATAAAAATCAGGGTTGGCTGCATTAGTTGCCATTGGTATCATTCGTACTCATTGGTATATTGGTATCTTTTATCAAAGATTTGATGGAGTCTTTCGGATTAACCACAACCAGATATTTATATGTCAGCACATCCAGCAGATTCAGATTTCGCGCCTGCCCCACGGAAACATTGCCGAAGTTTCTGAAGCTCTTTGCTATATTCACGTCTTTCACCGGAATGACGATACTGGCGGCGTTTCTGCGGCGCGACAGAGATTCATATCCTTTGATTCTTGAAAGTCTTTCAAGAACTTCTTTCGCGGCTTTTGCTTTAATCTCAGGCAGTGCGATACCGTTTAAGAAGAGGATTTCTCCTTCACGGAGCTTTCTAGAAAGCGCCGAGTAAAGCGCCTGCGATTTTTGTTTCCGGTTGATCTTCCGGGCGTAATTCTTTTCGCTTCTCGGCCCGTGCGCGACACCGCCGCCAACCCAAATGGGAGAACGAATGGAGCCGTGCCGCGCCCGCCCCGTTCCTTTTTGCCGCCACGGTTTTTTGCCGCCACCGGAAACTTCTCCGCGGTTCTTGGTGTGGGCAGTGCCAGCTCGCCTATTTGAAAGCATAGACTGGGCAACTTGGTGCACTAAGTCAGCGTTCCATTTTGCGCCAAATACGCGTTCGGGAAGCGTCATACTCCCTGCTTCTTTACCTTCTTGATTGTATACTTTTGCCTCCATGTTTTATTTCAGAGCTTCCTAGCTTACTAGCTGTTTAGCTTTCTAGCTTTCCTAATAAGCTAAGAAGCTAGCAAGCTGATAAGCTACTCATCCCCGTATCTCGAGGATAGTCCCGCGTTTCCCCGGCACCGCGCCTCCAATGAGAAGCAGATTTTCTTCAGGAACCACTTGAACGACTCGGAGGTTTTGTACCGTGATGCGTTCGCCTCCCATGCGCCCTGCCATGCGCATACCCTTGGCAACTCGCCCACCGGCGCGAGCCCCCCCGCCGATTGCCCCCGGCTCGCGCTCGCTGTGCTTCTGCCCGTGCGTGCGGCTACCTCCGTGAAATCCGTGCCGCTTCACCACACCCTGAAATCCTTTCCCCTTGGAGATGCCGCTGATCGCCACCACATCGCCTGTTTTGAACACATCAACGCCGAGCTTGTCGCCGATGTTTTGCGTTGCCGGAGCATCAAGCCGCCATTCTCTAAGTCCCATGAAATTCCCAAGTTCCTTTGTATGCCCCTTCATCGGCTTGTTTATGTTTTTCGGCTTGCGAGAACCCCAGCCAAGCTGCACGGCGTTGTAGCCGTCTTTCTCGGCTGTTTTGATTTGCGTTACTACATTGGGAGAGACGGATACGACCGTAACCGGCCGGGCGTCTCCCCGCTCGTCCCACACCTGCGTCATATGCACTTTTGTGCCAAGTAGAAATTTCATATTTAGGTAGGACATGCGACACCTTTTTCTTAATTCTCCCTTTTCTAAAGGGAGTACCCATAAGGGGGAGGGATTTAAAAATCCTCCGTCCTATCGGACACCTCCTTTAAGAAAGGAGGAATAAGAAAAGGATACCTATCCCAGAACACGGCCGCCCTATTCGCTTCGCGACTGGCAAGCCGGCGGTTCCTGTATCATCCTTAACATCCATTCTGCAACAGTGGCAGAAAGACTATCAGAGGGCGGAGAAAAAGTCAAAAAACCCGACTCTTGGATATCCTATTGTTCAATTTTTACGTCTTTTGAGCAACCAGAGTATAGAGAAGAGTCTTTATGATGGAAGCGAAATAAAAAGTAGCGTTGATTTCTTCATCGAAACAAATCTTCTGACAAACCGCTTTGTCGTATGATACTCCGAAGGGTATTAGGTAATAGATCCTTCCCGCTGTGAACAGGAATCGTTACCATTTTGGTTTTAGCATCGTTTGTAAAAATATGATGACTACCTTTGACTCGTCGCAGGGAAAAGCCATTTGCACATAATATAGTGATTACTTCTTTTGGTTTTACCGTGCGAAATTTCTTAGGCATGTGCTGGGGTTGCAGCTGTAGCGACCTCGATGACACTGGAAATAATGTTTGTATCACGGGGGGCCGTTTCACCATCTTCAGCTAATACTTCAAGATACAATTCAATCGCCTCTTTAATGTGTTCAGTTGCCTCTTCAACAGTCTCGCCTTGCGAAATACAGCCAGGTAGAGCAGGAGCGGTAACAGTGTATCCCCCTACATCTTTAACCAGTATTACATTGTATTTTAGCATCTCTTTTTTCATACACAACAAGAGTACTACGCAGCTGAAAGAAAATCAACGCTGGCGTACATCGGGGCGGTTTGGGGAAAAAGATTTATATAGTGGTGCCGGAGATTCTCCAATGCTCACCTCTATTTGAACGCCTCAATCAGTTGGGCAATCGCCGCCAAGATGCTGGCGAGGTTAAGATTCTTCTTTTGGCTGAACTCGGCGAGAGCGCTGACTGCTTCGGGGCTAAGAGATGTGTCGGTGGACTGGGTAGTTATTCCGGCGATAGTGAACGCGGAATCGCTTTGGTCCGTAACACTTCCGTTTGCGGCCGACGAAATGGTAACTTTGTACTGCCCGGCGGGTATATCGCCGCCGCTTGCGGTCTTGCCGACAGTCCAGTTATAGGTTGAGCCGGACACGCCTTGGGCGATTGCGAAAGGCGCATACGTTGCGCATACTTGGCCGGAAGGACAATAGGGAACCAGTGAGATGTCATATATAATCGGCTGCTCGGGGATACTAACCAAATTACTATTCCACTTGATTGTCTGTGTCGTGCCTTTCTGCCACGTTTCTCCGCCGTTGGGAGAAAGAACAGCAATCTTACCAATCGGCGGCCGCATAGGAATAACTACGACTCCGCCACACGTCTGCTCCTTAATCTTCCCCCGCGTCAGCGGTCCCACGAATCCGGTCGAAGAGAGGCCGACTGATTCTTGAAATTTATTAACTGCCTGAAGTGTTGTAACGCCAAAAAAACCGTTCGATTTCTGTTTGAAGAGTCCGCGCGTTTTAAGGAAATCTTGAAGAAGCGAAATTTGACCGCCAGTTGTCCATTCTTCCATTCGATACCGAAGGTTGGTGGTTAGCATAATACACCCGATCTTCGGCGGTGTTTGAATGTGGACTTGCGGGGCTATGACGGGAGTTTTTCCTTCAAGCGACAATTGAACGCTCCTGACAACCGCCTCGTCCGCGCTAAAAGAGCGCACTAGATTCATAATGGCTTGTATCTGCTGCTCTGTGAGCGCGGCCGCCTGCAGAAGCGTTGGAGAGAGACCTAAAAGAAGGACCAAGGACAAGCTGAAACCGATTAGTTTTCTTTGCATATATGTAAAAGTGAACGATAATACCGGGTGTGCCTATACAACCTACAAGTATAAAACGGCAGTGTCAATTATTAAAGATGGCGTTGTGGATAATCAACAAATTGGCAAAATAGCCCCGACTGTAGCCAAGGAGTCTGTTGTCTTCTGCAGCCCAGCACTACTGTCTTTCACCTAACTCCTTAGCGTTAAAAAGACCTGAAGCCGCGAGACACCCTCGGAGAAAAGACGAGGCATGTTGATGTTTCCGGAGCGAAC
>Ga0155932_136_pt1 | contig 5141 bp, 7 predicted proteins | sample RifCSPlowO2_02_FD_107586 | JGI IMG/M metagenome (GOLD analysis project Ga0155932, IMG submission 107586) | Candidatus Taylorbacteria bacterium RIFCSPLOWO2_02_50_13 | reverse complement strand
ATAGTATTGGTATCATGCGTCAGCTAAGATTATTCAACCTATAACCACGCGCTCGGTTGGAGAAACGCCCTGCGCTTGCGCAGGGTAGTTTACAGGGAGTACTTTGGTCCTTGTCGGAGGAGGGACTTATTCCCCTTAATAAAGTGGGTCAGTGGCTTGTTAGATTCCCCATCCAGCCCCGTAGTTTGCGGCAAACTACGGCTGGAACACTCTCTTTAAGAAAGGGGGAATAGGAGGTGTGGATACTTATGCGCATAACCCCTCACACTCCACCAAGGCAACTCCCGAAAAATTTGCAAGGCAATGAACCAAGATTAGTTTCCTGGAGACGAAAGCGACCCGTTCCGCCATGGCGGAACGGGTCGCGTTGCATCCCATTGCGGAGAAAGAAAACCTAGCACGTGCACTTGCTCTCGGCTTCGCTGCACTTTTTGCACTTCGGCACGCAGTGGCTGCCGCCGCACGCATGAGTTTCAACGCGTGCCAGAGATTCTTCCCCGCACATGTCGCACTTGTATCCGTCCGTGGGGCCTTCGCACTTTTTGCAATTCATAGGGGTAGGCGCTAAATACTTTTTTTATCCCGTTAGAGACAGGGCGCGGGCGATTATTTCGTCGCGGTCTCTATAGTTGCTGATTGATACCATCACCTCATGGCGTTCATCCTGTCGCCCAAAAGCGTTCTCGACCTCTTGCGGGATTCATTCGACCTTTCGCGAAAGCATATCATAGAACGTCTCGCCGGTGTACTTTTTCATCGGTGTGGCTCGCATCGAATCACGCGACATTATGGGGGCGTTTTCGTCTCGGATAATCCCTTTTTTTCTTTCAGACGTTTTGCGGTATACTGGCCTTGATGCATTTCAACGATATGCTCCATAATTATCACACAATGACTTGGTCCGGATATATTTGATTATGATTTTTTCTAGTCAGCATTGTTTTGACGTATTTATCTAAATCACCTAGACTTACGTATTTCATCCTTTTCTGACATTCCCGCGTAGGCGGAATCCAGTATTGGGTCGTTTGTTAAAGCCCTGGATTCCCGTTCCCCGCCTTCGCGAGGACAAGCTTCACGGGAATGACACCGATTGCGTAAGTCCTATCACCATGAAATATCTTCACCAATTCATAACAAAGAAAAATATGCTCTTTATGGCCATTTTTGCGATTCTTGGATTTATCGTCTTACAGATTCCTGCGGCAGAACTCATGGGGTCGAAGGTCAAGTTTACCGTTTATGACGCTTTTGCGCCTGTCGCAGGTTCGTTTATAGGAAGCATTCCAGGCGTTATAGCTGTCTTCCTTATGCAGCTTTTTAATTTTCTGATTCATGGAGCGCAGATTGAAGATGCCGGAACAATTATTCGCTTCTTTCCCATGCTCTTTGCCGTACTCTACTTCTCAAAGAAAAGAAAAGCGAATCTCATTGTCCCGCTCTTGGCCATCACCGCATTCATCGCGCATCCAATCGGTCGAACAGTGTGGTACTTCTCGCTTTTCTGGCTTGTTCCCATTGCCGCACATTTCTTTCGCGACCGATTTCTTCTTGCTCGCGCGCTTGGCGCCACGTTCACCGCGCACGCGGTTGGAGGCGCGCTGTGGATATGGGTCTTTGCGCTTCCCGCCCCGGTCTGGGATTCCCTTATTCCCATCGTGATAGCGGAACGATTACTTTTCGCGCTCGGCATCAGTGGGTCGTTCATTCTCGTTAACAATCTTCTTGGCTTTTGGGAGAAAAAACGTTTTCTCTACCCCGGCTTTTCCATTGACCAAAAATATCTAGCCCCCGCTCTTCGCGGTGATACACAACATGCGGCTACGACATCTTCCACGACGTAAGACGCGTTTTATCGCATTTGTCGCCGCGAGCATTGACGGACGCATTTCACTGTCAGAAAGGACATTGCCACGATGGACAAGCAAGGAGGATTGGCGATTTTTCCAGCACGCAATTTCACGGGCGGACGCCGTTGTTGTCGGCCGCAATACCTACACAGCGGCTACAGTACGATTGCGCAGAAGAAATACGTTTGTTCTCTCAAGACGCTTTTCAGGGATGATACGCAGGGGAAATGTAACATTCGTGAATCCGGCGAATTCTGACCTCGCGTCTTTATTTGCAATGTATAAAACAGTAGCCGTGCTAGGCGGCGGAGCGGTATATCGCTTCATGCTCCAAAGCGGGTTTTTGGACGAACTCTTTGTTACCGTTGAGCCGCTCATCTTTGGGCGCGGGAAAGAGATGTTTGTCGGCGGCACTAGGACAGTTCGAACGCGCTTGCTCTCTATCCGAAGACTTAATCGAACCGGCACGCTTCTACTCCACTACAAGATCAATCATCCCAAACCATGATTGTCCAACCTATCAAAACCCGTGTCTTTCAAGAGGGCGACGATTTGTTTGCTTTCATCACGGCTTATGTTAAAGAACTTACGGAAAGAGCGGTAATTGTTGTTACCTCCAAAATCGTCGCGCTCGCAGAAAAACGGACGGCTATAATCAAAAATGCAAAAACCAAGGAAAATTTGATACGCGCAGAAAGCGAGTTTGCCATTCCTACCAAGTATGTGTGGCTCACCGTAAAAGACGGAATGGTTATGGCTTCTGCCGGAATTGACGAATCAAACGCAAACGGCAAACTCATTCTCTTGCCGAAAGATAGTTTCAAAACGGCCCGCCTCTTACGCAACAAATTACGACAAAGATATGACGTAAGAAACCTTGGTGTGCTGATAACTGATAGCCGTACGGTGCCGCTTCGCGCCGGAGTGACCGGCGTTGCGGTGGGCTACGCGGGCTTTCGCGGCATTAAGGACTACCGCGATACACCGGATATTTTCGGCAGAAAGTTTGAATTTTCTCGAACAAATATGGCCGACGGTCTTGCCGCCGCCGCAGTGTTAGTCATGGGTGAAGGGAATGAACGGCAACCCTTAGCGATTATTGAAAGTGCCCCGGTAGAATTCTCTGATAACGTAAACCGTCGAGAGCTCTATATAGATATCCAGGAAGACATGTACCGTCCGCTTTTCTCAACATTTCCAAAACATTGAGGAGACGATGATGCGGAATGGCTTCCTAAGCAATGCTTCCATGGTGGCTTTTCAGACAGTTTCCAGGAAGATTCCTGCCGTTACCGCCCCAATCCACGCTAGACAAAGGCATCGAACTTTCTACTGTTGAGGGCGCAATTGGATTGACTTCGCGGTGACGCTTCCGTCAGAATTGGCGGTTCCGTTTACAGTGATGTTGTTGCCGACTTCAAGATCGCTCAATGCGCCTGCCACAGATTTCGTGATTTCGGTTGAGTCGGAAAGAAACACGATTTTTGAACCGCCGTTCTGCAGTTTGACGGTTACGCTTTTACTTGCCCCGTAGGGAGCTTGCTCTCCTTCGGGGTCGTCTTTGGCGATGATTTCTCCGGCTGTAAATTCGCCTCCGCCTCTTTGGCCACTACCTGCTCCACCCCGAAAACTGCCGGCATTTGCGCCGAGTTCCTGCCCGCCTAAGTTTCGCCGAGAGAAATTTTGGCGGGTGCTTTCGGCGTATTTCATGCCGCCAAAGAAAGCTCCTCCACCGACCACCACTGCTGTTGCGATTACGATTACTATTAATTTATTCATACGACTTTTAATTTGGTTATGATTAAGATCGTTCGACCAAAACGATCTATTTTATTTATTCATATCTCAAAGCTTCAATGGGATTAAGCGATGCCGCTCTCCGAGCCGGGTAATAGCCGAAGATAATTCCGATTGCGGCAGACACGCCAAAGGCCAGGAGTATTGTGGAAAATGAGACACTCGTTGCTATCCCAGCGAAACTGGAAACAAGAATCGATAGAATCCAACCGAGAGCGACACCGGCCACTCCTCCAAGAAAAGTTAGCATAACTGCTTCCGAGAGAAACTGCATTGAGATATCTTTTTTCTTCGCGCCTATGGCTTTGCGAAGCCCGATCTCCCGTGTGCGCTCGGTGACGGTCGTGAGCATCATGTTCATAATTCCTATGCCTCCTACGATAAGCGAGATTCCGGCGATAGCGGCAAGAAAAATGGTAAAGGTATCTGTCACCTGCGTGAGCGCTCCCAAAATATCCGCTTGCGAGACAATGGAAAAATCAGGGCTTTGAGGGTCAACGCGGTGTTTTGCCACAAGCACGGCGGTCGCCTCTTCCTGAACTTGGGGCATAAGTTCTTTTGTTTCCACGCTGATAGCAATCGTTGAAAGAAAATCTGCCCCAGCAAGTATTTTTTGCATAGTGGCAAGGGGCACGAAAACCGCGTCATCAGGATTAAAGAATCCCGCGCTTCCCTTTGCTTGAAGCACGCCGACAACTTTGAAAGTGACTTTGTTGATGCGAATTGTTTTGCCAATCGGGTCCGAATCGGCAAAAAGGTCTTTGGCAACCGTGGGTCCCAGTACCGCCACCCGGCCCATACTGCGTAGCTGGTTCTCCGCGATAAACGAACCCTGTTCAACGGAAACATTTCGAACCTGTGGATATTCTGCGGTCGCTCCGATAATGGTTGAATTTGTATTATTGCCCGATGCAACTATTTGGAAACGCCGCTGAAGCTCCGGCGAGACATACGCGACTCCGGCAATCTGTTTAAGTACTTCTGCGTCATCGTTCGTGAGCGTCTGCGCAGAACCGCGGCCAGAAGAAACAATGCCTCTGCCGGGCTGGACGACACCGGGCAGTACGGTGAGAAGATTTGACCCAAGCCCCTCAATGCTTGATTGAATTTGCCCGCTTGCGCCCTGTCCGATAGAAACCATGGCGATAACCGATCCAATGCCGATGACAATGCCAAGAATCGTGAGGCCAGACCTCGCTTTGTTTGCGGAAAGAGCGGCGTATGTTTCTTGTAGAATATCTTGGACTTTCATTTTGTGCCGTGATTACCTACCCCGTACCGAACTTGTTCTGGTGCGGGGTGATTATTGATGACGCGCCGATTTTTGACTTTGCCATCTTCCACGATATTTCCGTCTCGAATATTGATGATGCGCTCGGCATGCTCGGCGACATAGGGTTCATGGGTGATTAAAACAATGGCTCGGCCTTGCTCTTGATGAAGTCTCTGAAAAGTATCAAGTACCATTTCGCCTGTTTTTGTATCTAAATTTCC
>Ga0155932_139_pt1 | contig 5520 bp, 11 predicted proteins | sample RifCSPlowO2_02_FD_107586 | JGI IMG/M metagenome (GOLD analysis project Ga0155932, IMG submission 107586) | Candidatus Taylorbacteria bacterium RIFCSPLOWO2_02_50_13 | reverse complement strand
TTTTTTTGTTTCCATGGTCATAATGCGACCACGGTAACCTATTTATGGCCTATCCACTCCGTTTTCGGTAACACTTTCAATGGCCGATAGCGTACCAAAGTGCCCGATTCTCAAAAAATATTTTCTACCAGTGAAGTTCGCTCTCTGCGCGAACTCGGGAGCAAGGTTTCCAAGCAGGCTCTTGCCAGTGCCGTAAAAGCCACGCGCAACCGCTAACCAGACGTTATGCATGCGTGTCGTCGCTGATACCAATGTTGTTATCTCCGCACTGCTGTGGGGAAAAACTCTGGAGCCGTTCTTCGCGTTGGTAAACACGCGCCGTCCATTGTTCGCCCGTCTCCGGGTCATCCCCGACAATAAGCACCGCATGGGTCACCCCTGCGGAGCAGATTCGCCGGTTCTCGGGAGAGGTAACTCCCCCGAGGTCAACCCGCCCATTTGACTTCCGTGCCGTCGGCCAAGCCGCGCACGGAATCAACGATGCGGTCAACGAACCCCTTCGAGAAGCCGCCGAGGGAGTACTTATACTCCTCCTTGAGCTTCCGCGCGGCGACAGGATCAACTGCCACCATTTCCTGAAACCCGGCCGGCTCACCGTCCGGACACCCCGTAACGAAATAGGGGTACGGGGTCCCTGGAATCATTTTTATGGCTCCTTTGATGGGACTGTTGCCGAATAGCGTTTTTGTCACTTTTTGTCCAAAATAACCCTTATTTCTGCGTGGCAAAAACGACGATTTTGCCATTCGGCAACAGTCCCTTGATTCCTTCACGTGAGCCGCTCTTGCCGGACTTTTTCGGTCCGCCAAGAGCAATAATCTTTTTCATATTGTTCCTTTCGGAACCGCCATCGGCCGGCGAAATTGCCAGGAATCGCGCCTTGAACATCCGTCCAAGATGAATGCGAACCCTCTTTCATCCGCCTGTCAGGCGGAGAAAAGAGGAATAGCATTGTTTCTTTACTCTTTTTTGCTATACTATCGAATATGAAAAACATCATTCAATTTACCATTTCAGAGGAAGACGGATTTTATACGGCCAGCGGGGTGAATACCCCGATCGTTACTCAAGGAAAGACGTTCGAGGAACTGAAGTCCAACATTCTTGAAGCCGTCGAACTCTTTTTCGAGGGAGAAAATCCCGCCGAGCTTGGGTTTGGCAACGCACCCTCGATTCTCACTAATTTTGAACTTACGTCGCGCTTCCATGGGGTCAATGCTTAAGAATCTCAAGGCAAAGGAGGTGGTTAAGATTTTCCATTCCTTTGGCTTCGAACCACTCGGTCAGAAAGGAAGCCACATCAAACTCCGGAGAATAAGTATTTCAGGGAAACAAACTCTGCTTATCCCAAACCACGACCCGATTTCCAAAGGCACTCTCAAGGAAATTTTTAAACAGGCCACAGCGTACATAGGAAAAGACGAACTATTTCCTCATTTCTTCAATTAGCTTTTCGCCATCGGCCGGCGAAATTGCCAGGAATCGCGCCTTGAACATCCGTCCAAGATGAATGCGAACCCTCTTTCATCCGCCCGCTTGAACGAATGAGAGAGGAACAACATTTTTGGATTCTTCAATCCGAACGTGATACGATAGTTGTGCATGAAGAAAAAAACCGATAACATTCTCTCCTATCACGCGATATTTCAGCCTGCGAAAGAAGGTGGATATACTGTTTCGTTTCCAGATTTTTCTGGCTGTGTGACTTTTGGAAATACATTTGAAGAAGCAAAGGAGAAAGCGCGGGAAGTCCTCGAACTGTGGCTTGAGGAACTTGCCGAAAATGGTGAGACGATTCCTGCCTACCGTATGCATCCGATAATTGACGAGGTATCGGCAAAAGCTCCTTCTTCGGCAAAAATCTCTTATGCGGGCTTGGAGCGCTAAACAAGTCATCCGTGTGCTCATGGCAAATGGCTTTGTCTTGTCGCGTCAGCGAGGAAGTCATGCGATTTTCCGCAACGAAAATCTGAAAGTCTCGGTGCCCGTGCCGCTTCACGGTAAAAACAAACCAATTCCGATTGGAACCTTCCTCGCGATTGTGAAGCAATCCAAACTGCCACGAGATCTATTTCAATAATTACTTCAGGAATCACTCCAGCGCGCCCGTCGTTCGACTTTTCCGCGTTTGTCCGCGTGAAGTCTGCGACAGTCTGCGCTGTGATGCGACCCCTCTTTCATCCGCCTGTCAGGCGGAGAAAAGAGGAATAGCATTGTTTATTTGTGTATCTTTGGTAGTATTGTAGAAACTATGACTCACTCTACATTCGCAACTAAATATATCGGGCGTTTCGTCTTTCCAGGAGAACAGGGGAAACGAAAGAACATCAAAACTCAACCAATTGAGAAGTACATTCTGCCCGCCAAGACCGCAAAAAAGGAAAGGGCGAGCGAGCGCGTTCGACATATTCTCTATCGCGCTTAATTCAATATGCGGTACATCTTCGACACTTCTGTGTGGGTCGCACTCTTTCTTGAAAATGATGTCCACCACAAAGAGGCGCTTTCTATTTGGAATTCGCTTGATGGCGAAGTCGTACTCACGTACATTGTAACGGCTGAAACGGCAAGCGTACTTTGCTACAAACACTCCAAGAAACAGGCGGATAAGTTTTTGCAATTTGCGATGAACTCTCCGCGCGTTATTGCTCATCCCAATAATTTTCAGTATGAAGCAGAGTTCTTTCTGCGCTTTGGAAGCAAGGCATCTTTTGCCGACTACGCCGTCTTGCATATTGCTCGTACACTTGATGCGACGCTCGTTACTTTTGACAAGCAAATGCGGCAAATGTTCAAGCGAATCAGAGTCCTATAACCAACTTCATGCTTGGGAGCGTTGCCGGGACTCATTCTTACCTGCGACTACCCGCATTTCCATCAGCGATAATCTGCGATAAGGATGCGACCCCTCCTGTCCTGCCGACCTTCGAGTTTTTTACGCTATCGGTCAGCATGACGAAGAGGAATAACATTGGCCGCTTTCGCAAAAGCTACGGCGAGCCGAGGCAAAGCAAATTTCTCGCTTCGCGTTATCCTTTTCACCATATTCAGCTGTCAAAGTTCGTCCAATTCCGCATCTACCCGCTCCTAACTGTGACACCAATAGCATAGCACCTATTGGATAGAAGTCAACCCCATACGCATGTAAAATGGCTATGAATATAAACCACATGACAGTTTACTTGTGAGCTATACGTCATAATGCTACTATTGTCATACCGATATGACAGAACTCAATGAAAAATCACTTGTGGCTTGCGGACTCTCACTTGAGCAAGCAAAAATTTACCTGTCTCTCTTGGAGAATGGCATGGCTCCGGCTAAAAGAATCTCCCTAAAAACTGGCATCGGCCGACCATTTACATATAAAATCTTGGAACGGCTCATTGAACTTGAGCTTGTAGAAAAGCGCGAGAATATCGGGAAAGTCACCTTCTTCGCACCCCGACATCCTAAACAGCTAAAGGAGCTCGCCGACAGACGGAAAGTAGAGCTGGAACAGTCCTCTTTAGGCCTTCGTACGGCGTTTGGACTTCTAGTGTCGCAGTTCAACGCCCTTCAGGACAAACCCAACATTAGATTTTATGAGGGGGAAGAAGGCATTAAGGAGGTCTACGGAGATATCTTGAAAACGGGAACGGATATTATGATCATCACCTCTCCGATACACGAGGGACGGCAGGAAGTCCTGCACCTCATAAAAGAGCAAGTGAAAAAGCAGGCGGAGCAAAATATAAAAACGCGGGCTATCACACCGCATCACGAGGGAAAGATTGCCGCGCTTCCCGTGGAAGAAGATGAGAAACATCTCATCACTCGTAAAATCGTGCCGACCGAAAAGTTAAACATACCGGTGCAGATTATTGTGTACGGAGACAAAGTGGCTATTACCAATTTCAAGGAATCGCTCATTACGGTCCTTGTGGAGAGCAAGTACATCGCGGAGACCTTTCGGATTATGTTCGAGTATATGTGGGAGAGAAGTTGAGTTCGCATTTTTGCCCAGTGTGTGTTATCGTGGGTATCGAAAGGAGAACATGCGTAAAATAACTAGGGAGGAGGCGCGGAAGGCATCGCGCATGGCTCTGGAGATGCTTAAGGACCCCGTGTTTCCGAAAGAACGGAAGACGGAGGTGAGAAAACATCTCCGTAATATGCTCCTCGGCGCGTGTAAACGCGAACCGGGGTTTCTTCCACCCAACGAGGTGGAAAAGATTCTCGAAGAAGCCGGGGCGCACCCGGGCTAGAGTCCGCCTTCCCACAGCGAACAGCAGTCGCGAAAGCAGCTGCTGTTTTTTATAGCGTCACCATACCCGCCTACGGCGTGCGTGATTGCGGCACCACGAACGCCGCCATGCGAATGAACATTCTGTGTCCCGTGCGGGGCCAGATCGAGGCGGTTCACAAAGTCCAACGCCTTGCAATGCCGTTCTTAATTTTTAACTTTATGCTATGTCCGTTGGAGAACGCACGCGAAACGAATTTCGCAGAAGGGCTTTTGCAAGTTCTTTTAGTGCGGGGTTCGCAACAATAACTCTATCGGAAAGCTGTTGAAGGGTAAGCCCTTTTTCTTTGACAATCTCTGCGACGCGCGCGACTCCTTCGCTAAATTTCCGCTCCGCCTCCGTATCGCGCACGACTCGCTTCGCATACTCGCGAAAAGCATCAAACTGAATCAAAAGCTCCGCGAGCGCGACGCGCGCGAGGGGGCTGGTTCGTATCATGTCTTCTGCTTTTCCCTCTCCCGTTTCCGCGCGGTCGGTGAGCTCCGCAAGTTGCCACGTGCTGTCGGAGTCCATTGCAATCATCGCTCTCGGGATTTTATGAAGCGCCCCCGTGTACCGGTAATTGAACGATGATTCTTCTGATTTGAAGTACTTGACCGTCGCCAGCTGTCCCGTGTCCAGCGCGGTCTTCATACCAAGCGTCTTCACATCAAGCGCTTTCGGAGCGATGTTTGTGGTTACATCTATTCCGGCGACAAATCGGTACGGGTTTCTGTTTTGTTCCCGCCCCGTGCTGGTGCGCGGAAAGAACTCAACAACTACATCGCTCCACGCGCCGCGCTCTTCGCGATTTGCGGTGTTGAAGAGGCCGTAGTCATCATACAAGGACAGAAGCGTTGCTTTTGCGCGTTCTCCGAAGATGCGCGCACCGCTGTTCACATTTTTGTGGAAGAGAGCTTCCGCCATCTTTCCCGTTTCACCCTCCCTTGAATGCGCGAAGCGATTCTCGCGTTCCCGAACCGATGCCGCGTCGCGGCGCACTTCTTCTTCGCTATACACTTCGCGCAGGTCTTCAAGTTTGAGCCGCTTCTCCTCCAGGTAGCGCAGATTCTCCGCAATGAGCCGATTCCGCGCTCCCTCCGGAGAATGTGAACGAATATATTCAGGGCTCGGCACAGTAGTGATAAACTTTTCTTAATTTTGAATTACGAAACTCATGAAAGCGCGCTTTTGGAGCAACTCTCGCAGCGCGACGGTGCGAGAGGGAGGCAAAAAATCAGCAGATTTTTACGCC
>Ga0155932_121_pt1 | contig 9925 bp, 6 predicted proteins | sample RifCSPlowO2_02_FD_107586 | JGI IMG/M metagenome (GOLD analysis project Ga0155932, IMG submission 107586) | Candidatus Taylorbacteria bacterium RIFCSPLOWO2_02_50_13 | reverse complement strand
ATCGGCAAGGGTATACGAGCCGTGACCGTCGGGGGCCTCGCCAACTTGAAGATTGGTGATAAATCTATGGAAGAAGCACATAAAGAAAGCGAGGAACAGCGAACGGCGCGTCATGTTATAAACTCCATCACTCAAGTCCGAAATGTTGAAAACGAACTCCGCCCGCTTCGAAAGCAACAGAACACGGCTCAAAAGGGCGTACACGCGGCGCAGGTAGCGCAGGAAAATGCGCGACAAGAGCTAGCGCAAGCGCAAACTCCTCCTCCCACACCGGCACGGCAGCAAGAAATCGATGCGGCGCAGGCGGCCCTTACAGCGGCGCAGGCGGCACCGTTATCGGCACAACAACAGCAACGAATAACAGACGCTCAAGACAACCTTAGGGATGCGACACAAGACCTCGCAACAGAGCTGGCGGATATCGCTTCACGACAACAACCGGCAATAGCGGTGGCACAGCAAAATCTTGAGCAAGAGCAACGGGTTCTTGCTCAAAATCCAACCGACGCTATACAACGAGACATCGTTGAAAACATGCGACAGCGGCTTGAGCAGGCACAAGCGGGTTCTCCACAAGACCAGAGCCGAATCGCGGCAATGCGGGCAGCAATTCCGCGTACGGAACAAGAGCTTGCGGCGGCGAAGGCAACCAACGCTTCAGAGCGGCAACAAGCACTAGCGCCGCTACAGGCGAGGCTTGCGACGGCACAGATATCTCCTCCATTAACGGCCGCACAGCAGACCGCAATAGGGGAGGCGAAGACGACGTTAAAGACCGCGGAAACATCCTTGACGCAGGCAACCACTGCGATGCAGGCGTTTCAGAGTGCGCACGGACATGACATTGAGGCGCTTACACGTCGCAAATCGGAGGCCTACGCTGCCGTTTCGCCCGGAGAGTATGTCAAGTATGCGCCGAAAGCCGACATCATTGCCAATATGGACTTTGGAGACACCCCGCTTAGCATCTACAACGCCGTTATCGCGGATGAGCACCGGCTGAATGAGCACGAAAAAGAAGAGGCGACGAATAACTTCCTCCATCGCATAAACGAGGTGGCGAGGAGAGGCGGAGCCAGGACCGAGCAGTATCATAGGGATATCATCACTCTTCAGAGAAATCTGAACCGATTCGGAGCTCGCAGAGGTCAGATTATGAGCAGATTGGTTCCCGAAGTGCGTAGGGATATAGAACAGCTAGAGGCCCGGAGAATTGAGGTGCAGGAGCGCCTGGACAGGAGGAGGGCGCAAAGAATGGCGCGGCGGACAACGGCTACACCGCCATCAGGAACTCCACCCGGTGGAACTTCTCCGCAAGCGGGCCGCAACCCATAAGATTTATTCATTAAGCAACTCGCATGCCCTTTGAAACACCCGCTCAACAAGAGGAAGAGGAAACCGTAGAAACACTGCAAAGTGAACTTGCGGAAATTGATGCGCGCTTGGCCGAGCTCAAAACCAGAATGCCACCCGAACAGCAGCGTGAACTGGACGAACTAGAGAAGGAACGACCGAATGCCCCAAAGCAACCTGGTTGGGAAGAAGCCCCCGACATACGTAAGGCTCTGCGAAATATGCGGGGAACCGAGGCCATAGAGAATTGGTATCGTTATTCGCGCAAGAGTTTCTATAACGAACAGCTCACCCAAAGCATTATGCAGGGAGTGTGGAACGAGGTGCGCAAAAGCGACAAATTTGACTCGGGATTCAAGGAAGATATGCGCGTTATGAAACGCCAGTACATTATGTACAGCGGCGACCTTACCTTAGGATTTGACCCTAATGTAACCAAGGCGCTCCACGAAACGCATGGATACGAATTGGATGAGCTTCGTAGTCTTGCGAATAAACGCCTTACAGAACTTGGCCCCGACGGTGAGAGACCTCATACCCAGAGCGGGGGACCGCTGGGAAATTATTTTGACAACTACGATGGAGACTTTATAGACAAAGGAAAAATGCGCAACATCGGGAGGGAGTATCAGGCCCTGATAGCAGCACATAACCAGGTGTCTTCAAAGAAGCAGAGCGACGGTGCGGATACGCGTGAGCGCATTGAAGTTCGCTTCAAGGCCGGCTTCACCATGTTCGACGATGTATCTCAAAATCTCGCGGATAACGAATTTACGCTCATGCCAGGGTCACTCCGAGGGCTGTATGTAGTGATGCGAAACATGGACGAAAACAAGCTACAGCACTACCGGGACCGCGACCTTGACGTTAAAATCCCGATGGTCAATTTTTTCATAGAACAATTTAGGGATGAAATCCTCGGAGTGCGAAACGCAGCCCAGCAGAATTTGGAGCTATTTACATGGTTTGTGAACAAGGCAGGCCAGAACTTTATCCCATTTAGCAGTATCCGCGAAGACCTCAAAGATTGGTACGAAATTATCAAAGCGCTTGTCGGCCGCCCGAGGGATGCGCGTGTGCAACCATCTATTTATCCAAAAATACAAGACGATAGTGAAAAAAGAAAAGGCAGGGATGCGGCGGTAATGAGGCGTATTAATGAGCTTCGGAGTGAAAGAGGACTGCCAGCGATGGACGCACAAAATCATCCGTTTGCTCGCATTGGTGTAGTAAAGTAAATATGGACCCCAAAGACGCGCGACAAAAACTAAATATATTTGTTGACACGCTTCCTGATAGCGCCTTTATACCCTTGCGGGATAAAGACATTAACCCGAGTCTTCTTACGACTGATATTGCTTCGTCGTATGAATTCGTGATTCGCGAAACCGGCCACATTTGCGAGGGCGTCCGGCGCGTGCTTGCGGGGGAAGATTCGGCGAGTAATTTCGTCGCGTTCATACAGCAAGACCCGAACATTGAAGAGGACAACCGCCCGAAATTGCCGGAGCTTGCGTTTGAAATCCAGCAGAAAATCTTTGACCCGGTTTTGCCGATTCTAAGGCATGCGGGACTGCCGATTAAAGAAGGAAGAGTGGCGGCTCCTGTGCCAAAGGCGCAGGAGAAGTTCGAAGTTGCAAGTTCAAAGTTCGAAGGAGAGACAACCCCCGCCGTATCAGAATACGGCACCCCCTTTGGTAAGGGGGAAACAACCTCCGCTATATCTGCTTCATTTGAACTAAACGCTAAACGCCTGTCTGCCGAAGCCCTGGCGCAGGCAGGCTATCCGCTAGACGCTTCCCCACTGGAGGAAAAGAACATCCGCGCATTGATGCGGATTGCGGCGGGAACAACTTACAGCGAACAGAATTTACGAGATGCGTTTGAAGACCTGCCGCCCGGTCTCCGCCAATCGCTCTCCTCGGTGGATACCGCGAATGCCATACAGGAAATCGCCAAAAAATATTTCCTGCACGTGGACCAGATGGCGTCCCTCGCGAGCGAGACTGGGCTGGTGCTCCTCGGGCTTACGCACCCGGCGGATTTCATAAAAAACCTCTCACGGAGACTGCGCCTTGCGGAAGACGCGGCGAGAGACATCGCGCGCGAAATAAGCGCGGAGATTTTCGTCAAAGTCCGCGAGGCGCTACGCAACCTGCATGAGAACGCAAGAATCTCGAATCTCGAATCTCGAATCTCGAAAAATGAGACAGAAAAAAGTCAAAATATAAAATTAGAAAACACAGAATCGTCTAGGAGGATAGAGGCCGCGTCAACCGCAAAGCAAAGTTCTAGTAGTATACAGAGGACTTCGTCTGAACTAAACGCTAAACGCTTGCCTGCCGATTCTTCTGTCGGACTAAAAGCTAGTCTCCAGACTCCATATTCCGCCGGAGCAAAATGGAACACCGGGGAAAATATACTTAGAAGACAAGCCGCGGAAAAGGAGGCGCCGCTAAGTAGAGAAGAAGTGTTGCGCGACGTTGAGAACCCGCGGGAACTAAACGCTAAACGCTATCCGCCAACTGGCGGACTAGACACTTCTCCAGTCGGGCCGACCGGATGGCGGCCGGAGCAGAATGAAGTACGAAGTATGAATTATGAATTAGGGAAGAGAACAACCCCCGCCGTATCGGAATACGGCACCCCCTTTGGTAAGGGGGAAACAACCCCCGCCGTATCGGAATACGGCACCCCCTTTGGTAAGGGGGATGCTGCCCAGTTTCCTCCATCAAGGCCGCCTTCGCCGATTCCTCCGGCGATAAAGTCAAGGCCGAGTGATGCGGGTAACGCGCCGACGCCGGAAAAACCGGCGGGCGAGCCGCAGGATTTTTTTGAAGAGAAACTACAGCGGCCGGTCGTCATGCCGAAAGTGGAAAAAAGGTACACGAGCGACCCGTACCGAGAGCCACTGCAATAGCTTACTAGCTGTCCAGCTGTTTAGCTTTCTAGCAAAATAGTGGAAACGCCAATTGAGATTCCTCTTTGCCCAAAGCTAAAAAGCTGATAAGCTAGCAAGCTAATCATGCGATTCCAGGTCCCCCAATTCATCAACATAGAGGACAAGATCTTCGGGCCGCTCACCGTCCTGCAGTTCGTCTACCTCGTCGGCGGAGGCGGCATGGTCTATATCGCGTATCACCTCCTGCCGCTGTATCTTGGTATTTTCATCATCGCGCCGGCCGCGACACTCGCGCTTGCGCTCGCGTTCCTCAAACCCAACGGAAAGCCCTTTGTGTATCTCCTGCAGTCGGCGCTTACGTATATGTTCTCAAATCGGCTCTACGTTTGGCGGAGAGCGCCAAAACAAATGACGCCGAAAGACGCAGTCAAAGAATTCTCCGGGCCAGGAAGCGTCGTGCCATCTCTCTCGGAGAGTAAGCTAAAGGATTTAACGTGGGCGCTTGATATCAATCAAAATGTAAAAAAGAAATAAATATACGAAAATACGAATTGGAAACCTACGAATTGCTACGAATAAGACTTGTGCTAAAAAACAATAGAACAAGTTCAAAGGTAATCTACCCTGAACTTTCATATACGATTACCGGCATTTGCTTCGCGGTGCACAAGGAGCTTGGCCGATTCGCAAGAGAAAAACAGTATTGCGATCTTCTCGAGACTAAGTTCCAAGACGCGCACATACTTTCCCAAAGAGAGCTATCTATTGGAAATAGCGGCAATATTATTGATTTTTTAATTGACAGCAAAATCATTCTTGAGGCAAAAGCTAAACGAACTCTGCTGTCCGAGGACTACCGCCAGATTCAAAATTATCTTCAAGCCACCAACTTGCGGCTCGGTTTGCTAGTTAATTTCCATGCAGAGCACATAATGCCGAAAAGGATTGTGCGTATTGAACAAGGCGCTCCGGACACAAAAATTGCAAGTAGGGTATAATTTAAGTTGCTGATTAGTAGCAATTCGTATATTCGTATAATTCACATTTTCGTATGGCTATCGCGGCAAAGGCATCACAAGACTTCGTCAAGATACAGGAGATACGAGACGGTATCGTCATCCTGAAGAGCGGCGACCTTCGCGCCGTCCTCATGACCTCGTCTATCAACTTCGCCCTCAAATCAGAAGAGAATCAGCGGGCGATTATCGAGCAGTTTCAAAACTTCTTGAACGCGCTTACATTCTCCGTGGAGATTGTGGTCCAATCGCGGCGCTTTGACATCAAGCCGTATCTCAAGCTCCTTGGAGAACGGGAGGAAAAGCAGAAAAACGAACTCCTGCGGCTCCAGACACGCGAGTATATCGGCTTCGTAAAAAAATTCACCGACAGTACGAACGTGATGAACAAGACTTTTTTTGTCGTGGTGCCGTACTCTCCCGCGATTGTTGAAGTGCATGCGGTCGGTGGAAGTCTCGCGATGAAAATAAAAGAAGGGTTCGGGAAAAAACACACGGAGGCAGAGCGGACGCATAGTTTTGAAGAGAGCCGCACCCAGCTTGAACAAAGGGTCGCAATAGTGGAGCAGGGACTCCTGCGGACCGGCATACGAGTCGCCCAGCTTGGCACTGAAGAGGTAGTGGACGTGTTTTACCAGCTCTTTAATCCGGGGGAAGCGGAAAAGACGGTTCAGGAGGTTTAATATTGAATCTCGAATACCTAATATCTAAAAACGGCAGTTTTCTGTCGTTCCCGCAAAGGCGGGAATCCAGGGTTGATTCTGGTTCCCCGTTTTCACGGGGACGACATTAGGAAATGTCAGTTTCCCGAGATTCGGAATTAGATATTCGATATTTTTACTGAATACCTCGCTTTATTTTTACCATTACTATGGAGTTCTTAAATAAACTATTCGGTAAAAAGGAAGGAAATAAGGATATTGCGGAGTTTTTGCCGGAGCAGATTTACCAGTCCGGCACGCTGGAGCTCCAGGACGTGATCGCGCCTTCCGCGCTCAAGGTGCTTCCGAACTCTCTCAACGTGAGCGGCAAAATTACGCGGACGTTCTTCGTGATTTCGTATCCGCGATTTCTCACGGAAGGATGGTTCGCCCCGATTATCAACTTGGACAAAGTCTTTGACATCAGCATCTTTGTGCATCCGGTTGATACTGGGAAAATCCTCAAGCAGTTCCAAAAGAAGGTGGCGGAGGTGCAGAGCCAAATGGCGGACAGGGAGAAAAAGGGCCTTGTGCGCGACCCGGTACTTGAAACCGGGTACCAAGACCTCGAGAAACTCCGCGATGACTTGATTCAGGCGCAGGAGAAGCTCTTTGATGTGGGAATTTATATCACGATTTACGCGGCAACGGAGGAAGAAATGGACAAGACGGAGAGCGAGGTGAAATCCATTCTGGAGAGCAAGCTTGTCATCATAAAGCCCGCGCTCTTCCAGCAAGAGCCGGGGTTTAGAAGCACGACGCCGCTCGGAAACGACGAGCTTATGATGCATAACAAACTCAACTCGTCGCCGCTCTCGAGCGTGTTCCCGTTTCTCTCATTCGATCTCACCTCAAACAAAGGCATTCTTTATGGCGTAAACCGGCACAATGCCTCGTTAATTCTCTTTGACCGGTTTTCGCTTGAGAACTACAACTCGATCATCCTTGCCAAATCAGGTTCGGGAAAGTCCCTTGACAAAAGAGAAGTGGTGTTGTACAAGGAAGGCGGCAATATCTATATGAAACCTATCGGTTCTCTCGTGGAGAGATACATAAAAAAATATGGCTGCACAAAAATAGACGATGAGCTTGAGGGTGTGATAAACCCTGATATTCACGTATTCAGTTTTGATTCACAAATGAGAGGCCGGTGGAGTAAAGTCTCTGTCGCTGCACGCAAAACCGCACCTGCTATTTTTTATACTTTCAGGACCAAAAGCGGCCGAAAGATTACAACAACGGCTGATCACAATATGCTCATCTTGAGAGACGGAAAAATCATCGCCGCAAAAAGCGACGAGGTACGAATGGGAGAATATATTCCGCTTCCACGCATAGTTTACGCAATAGGCGAACAAACTCAAACTCTCGGCGCAGATATGCTGGGAAAGGCGCCGAAAAAGCATAGCAACGCAAAATGGTGGACTTTTCCCGAGCATTTGCTAGTCACCGAAAGTCTTGGCTCACTGCTTGGCTGGATTGCATCCGAGGGTACTACAAGGAGAGAAAAGACACTTATTAGCAATACGGATGAGGAGGCCCTCGCTCACATCGAAAAACAGTGCATTGAGTTCGGAATTAAGCCACATCAGACAGGACGAGGGGTAGCTATCTATAGTACACACTTTTCTGTGTTGGTTCATCGGCTTGGTGGTGCAGGCAAATCCGGAGAGAAGCGAGTCGCACCTTTTCTCTTTAACGCGCCGCGGCCCGTCATTGCCGCATTCATACGCGCATACTTTGAAGGTGACGGGGGTGTGGAGAAAGCAGCCATAACAGCGATATCGAAATCAAGCGAGCTGATATCGGGGATTTCATATCTTCTGTACTACTTCGGCATTGTCGCGCGCGTGCAGAGGCGGAAAAAACGGTACTCAAAAACCGGAAAAAAGCGAACTTTTTGGTTGCTAAGCATCTCTGGCCAAGATAATCTTCGAAAATTTGAGGAGTATATCGGTTTTATTTCGGTGCGAAAAAAAGCAGCACTGGGTGAAATCTCAAAGAAAAACGGGAACACGAACTGCGATATCGTACCGGGTCTTCTTGCCCTTGCAAGAGAATTGGCGTTTCTTTTTGACTCACAACTCTCTGATATAACCGATTTCTCTGCGTTGAAGCAGGGACATGACTTCTCTCCCGATCGCCTCAGAAGATTAGTGAGTGTGTTTGAAGGACGTATCAAACGATTCAAAGATTTGCAACCTTTCATGCAAAAACTCTCCGATCTTCCCACCATTGCAGCAGTGATACAGAAGGCGGAGGAAAACCGCTTGGTGAATCACACACTTATTAAGACAATGAGTAGTTCCTGGTTTACGGTAAAGCAAGGAATGCCGCCGCGCGTGAACAATGCACTTAAGATATTTGCCGTCGCAGATATTCCTTCCCCGACAACAACCTTGGAATTAAAAGAAATGATATCAAACGGCATCGCATATACTCGCGCGCACACAAACGATATTCATAAGTTTCTTTCCCTGTCGCTTCGCGGAAAAAGAGACGACTCATCGTATGAAATGCTCCGCACTGCTGCAGAATTCGTTTGGAACGAATATCGGCGTGTGTATGCAAGTCTCACGCGAATTGAGGAAATTGTAACGATATTCAAAACACTTGCTTATGCCGACCTGTTCTTTGATCCAATAATCGCAATAGAAAAAAAGCCGAATAACAGAGATAAATATGTGTACGATTTGACGGTTACCAATGAAGTATTCCTCGCGGGATATGGCGGTATGTTTGTGCACAATTCGTACATGGCAAAGCTTGAGATATTGCGCTCCCTTATGTTCGGAACGGACGTGATTGTGATGGACCCCGAGCGGGAGTATGAGTACCTCGCGGAAGCCGCCGGCGGGAAATATTTCAGCATTTCGCTTAATTCGCCGCACCACATCAATCCGTTTGAACTGGCGGCGCCGCGGGAAGACGAGTCGGCTGACGACGTGTTGCGCTCCAACATCGTCAACCTTGTCGGACTCTTTAGAATCCTCCTGGGCGGACTCACTCCAGAAGAAGACGGGATTATCGACCTTGCCATCACGGAAACATACGCGCTCAAGGACATCATTCCGGAATCAGATTTCTCAAAAGTAACGCCGCCGCTCCTTTCCGATTTTGAGCTGGTGCTCGCCGGCATGGAGGGCGCCGATTCGCTCGTACAACGCCTTTCAAAATACACCCGCGGCACGTGGGCGGGATTCATCAATCAGCCGTCAAACATTGATATCAATTCCAACTTTATCGTCTTTTCGCTTCGCGACATGGAAGACGAGCTCAAATCCGCGGCGATGTACATTATCATGCGCTTCATCTGGAACGCGATTAGAAAAGAACTCAAGCGCCGGATTGTGCTCATTGACGAAGCGTGGTGGATGATGAAGTCCGAAGACACGGCTTCTTTTCTTCTCGGACTCGCGAAGCGGGGGCGAAAGTATTTTTTGGGGCTTGTGACCATAACGCAAGACGTGGATGACTTCCTCAAATCCTCGTACGGGCTTCCGATTCTCACCAACTCCTCAATGCAGATACTTTTGAAGCAGTCTCCGACTGTCATTGACAAGCTTCAGCAGATTTTTGACCTCACCGACGAGGAGAAGTATCTTCTTTTGGAATCCGACGTCGGCGAAGGACTTTTCTTCGTCGGGTTAAAGCATGTCGCCGTCAAGGTTATCGCCTCCTACACCGAAGACCAGATTATCACCTCCGACCCGTCGCAATTACTCTCCATTAAAGCGGCGAAAGCAGAGTTAAAGGCGGCAGAAGGCACTTCTTAAATATAGAATTCCGAATACCTAATATCGAAAAATATCGAATACCAAAGAATAAACGAAGAAAAATTCTGGTTTTGATATTTGAGATTTTTTGCTTTTCGGAATTCGAAATTAGATATTCGAAATTTCTTTAGCCATCGTGCCTCCCGAATCACACAATCAAAAAGCCCAAACCGCCGC
>Ga0155932_116_pt1 | contig 10151 bp, 11 predicted proteins | sample RifCSPlowO2_02_FD_107586 | JGI IMG/M metagenome (GOLD analysis project Ga0155932, IMG submission 107586) | Candidatus Taylorbacteria bacterium RIFCSPLOWO2_02_50_13 | reverse complement strand
CAGCTCCTCCATCAAAAGAGGAGCTGTTTTGTTTGTATGTATTCAACAAACAAACGCTCGCTGAAATTGGAAGCGAATACGGACTCCGAACCAAGGAGGTGCAGAAGTATTTTGATGAGGTTGTTCTGCCCGCCAAGAAACATACTCCTCGTCCTGTCGCGCTCTGTGTCGACGCCACATTCTTCGGCTCATTTGGCGTCATTGTGTTTCGTGATCAAAAAGACAAGGAAAATCTGTGGTGGTCGTTTTGTGACGAAGAGTGGACATTCTTTTACGAACGAGGCAAGACTATCCTGCGTGATCTCGGCTACACATTCACTTCCGTGACTGCTGACGGACTTCCCGGATTACCCAAGGTGTTCAACGGTATTCCGTTCCAATACTGCCATTTTCACGCAAAGAAAAACATCACGAAATATCTCACCAAGAATCCGAAGACTGATGCGGGAGTCGCCCTGCTTGCGCTGATGAATACCATTCATTTCCATACCGAAGATTCGTTCAAGATTACCCTCCGAGGATGGTGCGAACGGTATCAACCCTTCCTTGGTGAAAAAACCAACCATCCCGGAGGCACATGGTCGTATACGCACGCCCGATTGAAATCGGCACTCCGAAGCATGAGTAGAATGATTCCGTACTTGTTTACCTATCAACAAGAAAAAACCGTCTTTGTTCCCAGAACCACAAACACACTCGAGGGACATTTTCGGCATCTTAAAGTCAGAGTGACTGTGCACTGCGGGATATCGGTGGAGCGAAAGAAAAAATTGATTGAAGCCGTTCTCTTGAACTCATCCGCGCAATATCAGAAAGAAATGCGTAAGTCCTAGATGGAATGACAATGGAACAATTGCGCCGAATCTCCTGGTTTCCTTGTTCCCGCTTTTCAAAAATCATGTTTGGGTTACCGACTTTACTTATCTCAAATGGCGGAACCGTTGGGTTTATGTCGCCACGGTTGTAGATTTATTCACCCGGGAAGTGTTGGGCGTTTCCATTAAAACCTGCCATGGGGCGACTCTGGTCGCCGAAACATTACTGAACGCTTTGATGGATAATCCACCACCAAGCATTGTCCATTCCGACCAAGACAGCGAATACAAAGCCAAGCTGTTCAAATCAATCCTTAACGAATGCGGGATACTGCCATCAATGTCCAAAAAGAAATCGCCGTGGCAAAACAGTTATCAAGAATCGTTCTACGGCAATTGGAAAGTGGACATCGGCGATATCAATCGTTTCCGCTCTTTGGGCGAATTAACCGCCGAAATCTACCGGTCGATTTATTATTACAACAACGAACGAATTCACACCTCGCTCGGCACGGCGCCGCGAAAATTTGCGCGCCAAAGCCAAATCAATTACAATCAAAATCAAGAGAAACTGGCTGTCTAAGAAAAGGAGTACCTTTCACCCATTCGGTAATGCTATTTTGAGTCCAATTGATTTTTGATTTTCTGACATACTATTTTTCTTTCTTTTTATGTTTGTTATTCAGTTGTCAATGTGCACTCACACAAAGAACAATCTCTCGCTCATCCGCAAACGCGGCAACGAAAACGAGCTCTCACTCGAGAGCCCGTTTGTGTGTACGAAATGTTTAAAAAATAGATGCGTCAAACACAAACCGACTCTTGAGTTAATCGGTTATGATGATACACCTTATTAAATTGTGTTTTTCTGTTTTTCATACTATCTGGCATGTATTACTTTCCCGGTTCTCCACTACAGTTACCTGTTCTAGTTACCGTTGCGGCATAGGAGTACTCTTCTTTCCGCGCCTGTTTACTGCCACCCTTCGCTCCTGGCCCTGTCTATGGGCTCCACTTTACTTGGGTAAAGTGTAGCAAAGGTACATATCTTGTCAACTGCTGCTCTTTACCTTAGTAAAGCAGAGCAAAATGACAAATAATCAGTCCCTCTCAATTCCTTCCACCAAACGTAACGGCAAGACCATCTAGATTTGGTGCTTCCAGCGCTTGACGGCAAGCTGGTAACCTCCCTGCCCGTGCTTGTACCATTTTTTTACGCGGGCGATGGTGCGCGAGCTAAGGCCTGTCGCTTCTTCGATAGCTGCGTAATGAGTGCTCCCCGCAATGGCTCGGGCGGCATAAAAACGTTTTGCAAACTCAATGATTTCCGATTCTGTAAGCAGGTCGCGCAGAAAAGCCTTCATCTCTCGGCTATCCCTCATGCTCAAAAATGCATGCGCCAACGCGGTAGTGTCGTCATTGTTCCATTTTGGCCTCGCTTTTATTTTTTGGCCTTTCTTTGCCATGGTTAGGGTTGCCCCCGCAGTTTCCACAGTATCGCCGCAGCTTGAGCAACTTTACTTGGGTAAAGAGTAGCAAACAACATCAAAACGGTAAAGCGCTGTATTTCATTGTTGCGCTAAGGTTCTTGAAAGAAGCGAAAGAAGATGTGGATGGAGGAAATCTTGAATGTGCACTAAAAATTGACAAAAAGTCGGGCGGACCCGAAAGAGTCCGCCTTCACATCGCCTACGCGGCGACGGTGTGGGTTCGGCAGAAGCGCTTGCGCCCGCCGTTTTTGCGCCAATGTTCGAAACACTCTTCAGAAGAAGGGCTGTGCCCCACCTCTTCGCCTGTAACCCATTTATTGAATGGGCCAAGAATTTCAGCCACCTCTTCCTTGATGTAATCGGTGGCCGTCGACATGACGAACACATTGCTATTTGTGCTATTTGTGATATTCATCCTATCGATATTGTAACTCAAGCGGGTTTATCGTCAAGGTCCACTTTACTGAAGTAAAGAGACGCCGGGGCTAGAGTAGAAGTGGAGACTGGGTGGCGGGGATTAGAATACAAGTTCGATGTCTTTAACGGCATCGCGAAACTCGATACCCACAGTCGGGAGGAACGTGTGCAGTACTTTGTGGGTTGGACCAATAAATTTTAGCATGCCGTCGTGAACGGAAAAACAAACTTTTGGTTTGAGGAGTGTCGCGTAATCAATTGCTTCTTCTAGTTTGAGCCATGGGCCGGCAACCGGTAGAGCGAGTATCTCGACAGGTTTCCCTGGATTGTAAAAAGCGTCGCCAGGGTAAAAGAAACGACTGGCAATACAGTAGCCCGTATTTACGACCTGCCCAAAATCCTGATAAATAGTCGCGTGCTTTTCGCCAAAACCTTCAAGCAGGATGCCGGAAATAGTTTTGCCTTGCTTGTCTTCAAGAAGTTCATAGCCGATTCCCTCTTTTTCCAGAAGTTTGCCGACTCCGCGATTCGTAATTACCTTTGCCTTCAAATTATTCCTCAACACCGCTTTTAGTGAATCCATATGCAAATGGTCTTGATGCTCATGCGTAACCAAAATGACATCGATACTTTTCATCTCGTTTTGAGACGTGGAGAACATTCCAGGGTCGGTTAGTATTTTAAGTCTCGATTCTTCAATTAGTAGGCAGCAGTGTCCAAGCTTGGTGATTTTCATGTAGTCATTGTAAAGAAGCTACTAGTCTCGGCAATTTAGAAAATGAAGAGGTGCGAGCATCAGCGTGATTAAGCTGATTTTTAGAATAGATGATGACTCTCATCCCCGCTGCCCGCGCGGCTGTAACATCATTTTCTACATCGCCGATATAGACGCATTCTTCCGGCTGCACTTTTAGTTTCTGTGCCGCAAGAAGCAACGGCTCCGGATGCGGTTTGTGGTTAGCGGTGTCTTGATACGAAACCGCAACCTTGAAATATCTTTTTAGTTTCGCGAGTTTGGGAGACTCGTACACACTCTCTTTGACCCTGCTCGTAACAATCCCGAGCAGATATTGCTTATCCAATTCTTTTACAACTTCTTCCGCTGTATCTGGCATTGTCAATCGTTCAACATCATATTCAACTTTGCGACTGCGTCCGAGTTCCCATATCTTTTTGATTTCTTCTTCAGAAATAGATTCCGTAAGTTCCCGTATCGTATCCATCATACTCAAATGAAACAGCGCCGAAAACTCTTTTCGGGTCGGCGGACGATATCCTGTTTTCTTCATTAAGTTCTGGAAAAATTTCAAATTGGCCTCAAAAGAATCGAGGAGGACGCCGTCTATATCAAAGATTACTGCCTTAACCACGTTTGCTTTATTCCCTCTCATGATGATGCAATGGCTCCTCTTTACTTGGGTAAAGTGTAGCAAATGCGCCTAGGTGATGTCAACTACCGGCGTATATTACTTCTGTGTTGTGTGTGAAATGATGTCAAGCGAGTAGCGTTTTCCCGAAAGATAATCTCGAATTTCTTTTTTGATGTCCATATCCCGAAGCATCGTGCCGTTCATGGCATAGATTTCCTCAGGAGAAAACCATTTTGTCTCGCTTATCTCATTCATCAAAAATCCTTCCGCGTCTCCGCTAGCGGTACCAAAAAAGATGAGTTTGAGCGAGTGGCGCCTCACTCGCGGCGTATCGACGCGGCCTTCGTTCTCTTTTACGAGCGAATATATGCCTAAAAGATGTGTCGGGGTAAACAGTAGTCCGGTTTCTTCACGAACTTCACGCACAACGGCATCAGCGGGGCGCTCCCCCACATCAATCCATCCGGCTGGCTGATTCCACCTGCCGTGGGCACGGTGTCCGGGATGATGCTCTTTTACCAGCAAAAACTTGCCGTCGCGTTCGATAATCGCGCCCGCAACCGCAAACACTTGTGTAAAGACCCGTTCGTTTTCAGCCGACATATATGGGTTACGAAAGCGTCCTCAAAAACTCTTTAAACTCTTTCCGTGTTTCGGGATGCTCCAAACCGAAACGAACGGTCGCCTTGAGAAAGCCGAATTTGGAGCCGCAATCAAGCCACTCGCCTTCAAGCTTAACGCCGTAGACATCCCCTTTTCTCGCCACAGCATCAAGCGCGTGCGCGAGACGGAGTTCCCCGTCGGAACCGGCCTTAACCTTCGCAAGCATTCGCATAACATCCGGCGTAATGATGTATTTCCCAACCACCGCGAGATTTGACGGGGCGTCTTTTAACTTTGGCTTTTCGATCGTCTCTCGTATCCGCACCACGCGAGCGTCCACTTTTTCTCCCTTTACGATGCCTTTGGTCGGGACGACTTCGGGGGGGACTTCCGCGAGCGCGACGATTGGTCCCCCGTATTTTTTGTATACCGAAATAAGTTGTTTAAGCGCAGGGGTTTTGCTCAATATCAAATCATCTCCAAAGAGCACCGCCACCGGCTCGTCTCCGATTAAATGCGCGGCGGTGAGGAGCGCGTCTCCATCGCCGCGCGGATACTTCTGGCGGACATAGGCAAAACGGGCAAGATTTGAGATGTCGCGCACGAGTTTTGCGGCTTCCGTTTTCCCTTTCTCCTCAAGTGTGCGCTCCAATCCGGGTGCGACATCAAAGTGGTCCTCAATCGTGCGTTTGTCTCGGCCGGTGATGAAAATAATATCCGTAATCCCCGATGCGACGGCTTCCTCCACGAGATACTGCACCACGGGCTTGTCCACGATGGGAAGCATCTCCTTCGGCTCCGCTTTAGTCGCGGGCAAAAAACGGGTGCCGAGTCCCGCCACTGGTATGATTGCCTTAGTTATCCGTTGCATATCGTTTAAAATCACAAATTACAAGCACCAAATTCCAAACAAATTCTAAGTCCTAAACTCAAACTTCTAGACAGCAGTATTTGAGATTTCTTTGCTTTTGGATTTTGATATTGTTTGGGATTTGGGATTTGGGATTTATTTTATCATACTCCGAATAATCTTTTTCGTATGTTCCGGTCCTGTCACTTCCACAATCTCTACGCCGGTCGCAATCACGGGATGGTCGTTGCCTCCTTCTCCCAAGTCATCGCCTATAAACACCATGTCTCGAATCGGAATGTTAAGATGCTTTTCCATCTGGCGGATGCCGTATGCTTTATCAATTCCCTTTCGCGTCACATCAATGGAAGAGGTCCCGCCGGTGCGAATTTCAAACTCCGGAATGAGCCTCTGCAATACGGCGATCATCGCAAGGCGCTTCGCTCGATCGGGGTCCCATGCGGATTTAAGCGGAAGCGGAGCCTGGCTGCCGTAGGCAGCAAAGGTAACCTGCGTCGCCCGGTCTTCAATCAATTCGCCATATACCTTCTCCGGGAGCACAAAACCAACTTCAGCAAACATCTTCCCAAAAGCTTCAAAAATGCGGCGTTTGTCCTCATCCGAGAGGATCTCGGTATACACGTTCTCCCATCCCGCCTTCCCATACCTATAGAACGCGGAACCGCATGTGGGAAACAGGTACAAGTTTGTAAGTTTTCCGTTGGTAAGTTTAGAAGTGAACTGCTTCTGAAATTGCGTGAACGACCCGCCGGAGATGACGGAAACTTCTTTCAATTCCAAAAGCGATGAGAGGAGCGCCGCCATCTCATCATCCATCGGCTGTTTGCTCTCCGAGAGGGTTTTGTCTAAATCAAAGACAATGAGTTTTTTGTTCCGAAGTTTATACATGTAAAAATACAACATTGTTTCTCTTGGCTTTGTTAGTGGCTTTCAAGGACTATCCTGTGTCGGATACATAGGATAGTCCTTGGTTTAGAATAAACGGATGACTCCCGCGAGCGCGAGAATCCCGATAAAGTGGAGTATGAATGAGACGACAATGAGGCGTGGAATTGAAATGCGCGAGAGTCCCATGAGCGCGAGCGCCGGTTCGTCGGGGAGCGGCGAGGCGAGAAGAAATGCGCCGAAAAGCGGGGTCAGGAACCGAAAAAAACGCGAATGAAACACAGCTGTTGCCGCGGTGATGACGGGTATTCGCCATTTCACCTCACGCAGAATCAATTTGACATCTTGCAAAAGATGCTTGCGAAACACCTTGAAAAGCACGAGGTCGCCCGCGATGCCGCCGAGCGCGGCAAAAAAGGCGACGGCGTAGAGGGGCGCGGATGTGGCGAGCTCCGCGAGTACCGCCATCGCGGGCGCGAGCGTAAAGAGCGAGGTGAAGAAAAAACCGCCGACGAGGGATTGCCATACGAACCCCCCGCCTGAAAGGATGTCTTCAAGAATGCCGGAACGGATAAGAAACCATGCGATTACAAAGCTCAACACGATGCTCCATGCATCGCTCTCTAACCGTTTCTTCGCTCGCGTGTGAAAAACCATACCCATAGTATATATAGAGATTGTTACAAAACTATTTTTAAGCGAAATTTAGGACTTTTTGTTCGAGACGAGGAAAGCCAGCAAAATGATTGAGGCGTAGCCCGGCTACGACGAAAATCATTTTGCGCCAGCTTGACGAAGTATCGGACAAAAAGGATAAATTGCAGCAAGAATAGTTTTGTAACCATCTCATAGTATATCAGGATGCAGTTCCTGCGCCGCCGCGGCGCATGAGCCATTTGCGCGCCTCTTCAACAACAAAAATAGAGGTTGCTGCGGCGATGATGATGCCCCAGTCCGCGAGAGAAAGCGGAACCGTGTGGAGAATGCGTTGAAGCGCGGGGTGGTACACCGCAAGCAGCTGAAGCAAGACGACGACCATCGTTGCGCCCATAAGCCAACGATTGGCACGGAGCCGTCCGCTGAAGATTGACTCGCGCTCGTGTCGGCAGTTCCACGCATTCCACCACTGGAAGACCGCGAGCGCCGAGAGCGAGATGGTGAGCGCTTTCGCAACTCCTCCGCCGAGACGGCTCGAGAAGAGAATGAGTGTCCCCACACTCATGACAAGCGCCATGAGAATCATGCGGAGCGCCATAAGGCGGTCAACAAAAAAATGGTTCGACCGCCGAGACGGCAACAAAAGCAGCTTTTTCTCTTTGGGTTCCATGGCAAGCGCGGCCGTCAGAAACCCGTCCGTCACAAAGTTAAGCCAGATAATCTGCGTCGGAAGAAGCGGAAGTGGCAGGCCAATGAGCATGGCGCCGACAATCGTACCGACTTCGCCGAGACTCGTTGAAAAAAGATACAGAATGACTTTCTTGATGGTACGGTAGATGCTTCGCCCCTCCTCCGCCGCGGAAACAATGCTCCCGAAGTTGTCATCCAGAAGCACGATGTCAGCCGCCTCCTTCGCCACCTCAGTGCCGATTCTCCCCATGGCAACGCCGAGGTCTGCGGCAACAAGCGACGGCGCGTCGTTTACGCCGTCGCCGGTCATGGCGATAATCTCGCGGCGCTTTTTGAAAGCGCGGATAATTGCAAGCTTGTGCTCTGGCGTCACGCGCGCGAATACCGATGTGTCACCGACTCGGATAGCAAGTTCCCGCTCGCTCATAGTGTCTATATCCTGTCCCGTAAGCGCCTCCTCTCCTCTGCGCGCAATGCCCGCCTCGCGCGCAATGGCCAAGGCGGTCTCGGTGTGATCGCCGGTCAGCATGATGACTCGCAGATGCGCTTCGCGAACCTTCCGCATGGCTTCGGGGACTTCAGAACGGAGCGGGTCGCGCATGCCGAAAAATCCGACAAGAGTAAGGGGCGGCATCTTTTTCGGAAACACTGCCGCCGGCGCGTTTCGATGAATGGCACAGGCGAGCACGCGAAAGCCCTCTCGCGCGAGGTGGACGCCCACTTCTTCGCTTCGCGCGCAAAGTGAGGGAGTAAAGTTGTGGACGGCGTCCCCCTCCCACGCGCTGCGACAGAGGGGAAGGATGCTCTCCGGCGCTCCAACGGCAGTGAGAAAGCGCGCCCTGCGAACGCGATGAATCATGAGGTGGTATCTGTACGCGGAATCAAACGGGAGTTCAAAGAGCGGCGGCGACTCGGCGCGAAGTATCTCTTGGTTGAAGCCTGTCTTCGTCGCAAAGACAAGGAGCGCGGCCTCGGTGGGGTCGCCCGAAACGCGCCATATCTTTTCTGCCTCATCGTAACTGACCCGCGCGTTTGCGCAAAACGCCGCGACTCGTCCGGCAAGAAGTAGTTCCTTATGAAGCGACGGCTCAACTGGCGCGCCATTATAAAAGAATCCTCCCTGCGGTTCGTACCCCTTTCCCGCAACGGTAAAGCTCTTCTCTCCGACAATGATTCGTTCTACGGTCATTTCATTGAGGGTGATGGTGCCGGTTTTGTCCACGGCAATGACGCGGGTCTGTCCGAGCGCCTCCACGGCCTGAAGCCGTTTGACAAGGGCGTTTTGCTTGCTCATGCGCCATACTCCGGTCGCCAGGACGAGAGTGAGCACCATCGGCAGTCCTTCGGGAATGATGGAAACGCCGAGTGCTATGATGGTCGCAATGAGGTCCCGCAGAAGCATGCCCTGTACCGTGCCGAGAAGAAAGATGCCGACGCCGATTACCGCAACGAGTGCGATAATCAGCCGCGAGAGCGTGCGAATGTCTTTTTTGAGCGGGATTTCGGTGTCAATCTCCTGAATGGTTTTCGCGATGCGGCCGAACTCCGTCTCCGTTCCCGTTGCCACGACGATGGCGCGGGCGCTTCCGCTCACCGCATAGGTTCCCTGGTACACCATGGTGCGCCGCTCCGCAAGCGGGAGAGTTGCAATTGAGATAGCGTCCGCCGTCTTTTCCACAGGAACGGATTCTCCGGTGAGAGAGGCCTCGTCGATTTTGAGTCCGGTTACCGAAAGGAGTCGCGCGTCGGCGGGAATCTTCTCTCCGCTCTGGAGAACCATGATATCGCCGGGTACAAGGTCGCTGGCGGAGAGGATGACTTCCTTTTCGCCGCGAAGCGCCGTCGCGCGAGTGGTGGTGAAACGACGAAGCGCAAGAAGCGTATTTTGCGCGCGACCCTCCTGAATCGTGCCGATGAGAGCGTTAAAGAGGAGCACGGCGAAAATAACCGCCGCATCGACGACGCTTCCCATGAGCGCTACGGCGAACGCTGCGGCAACGAGGACATAGATGAGCGGACTTCTGAATTGCCGAAGAAAGATGACAACAAGCGTGTCTGTCGCGCCCGAGGGAAATGTGTTTGGGCCATAACGCGAGAGGCGGCGCGCCGCCTCTGTCGCAGAGAGTCCCATCTCGGTCGTGCTCAAGTGTTTTAGTATGTCGCGCGGAGAACTTGCGTGCCACGGATACTCCATGCGTTCACGCGGTTCGCCTGCCGCATCGGCGCTATTGGTTTCGTGGTATGCCATAAGAGACATTGTACTATGAGATGGTTACAAAACTATTCTTGCTGCAATTTGTCCTTTTTGTCCGATACTTCGTCAAGCTGGCGCAAAATGATTTTCGTCGTAGCC
>Ga0155932_156_pt1 | contig 33186 bp, 35 predicted proteins | sample RifCSPlowO2_02_FD_107586 | JGI IMG/M metagenome (GOLD analysis project Ga0155932, IMG submission 107586) | Candidatus Taylorbacteria bacterium RIFCSPLOWO2_02_50_13 | reverse complement strand
CTTCTCAAAGAGAAATTATCGGCTTTTGAGCAAAAAGCGAATAATCGGTTCGAACTTACCGAAAAGTTTTTGAAATACAATATGGAATTGGCAAACGAGAGTACAAATGAAGAGAAACTTCATTTGTACAAAAAAGTCGGTTCGAACTTTCAAATTAAGGATCGAACCGTCTTTTTTGAGCCACGCGGAGCGTGGAAAAACCTTTTGGATTCGGGAATTTTTGGCGGGAATGCGTTTGTGTCGCGCCTGCGGCGCGACCCCATTTCGGCTTCCAATTCCGATTTTCAATTTTGGCGGAGGGTGAGGGATTCGAACCCTCGGTCCAGTTTTACCCGGACTGCGCATTAGCACTGCGCTGCACTAGACCACTATGCGAACCCTCCACGGGATATGAACTATATCCTATTCGGAGTATCGCTTCAAGAATTTTGAATTGCAACCTACGCCGCCGGCAGTGTCACCGTAAAGACGCTTCCCTTGTCTAATCCTTCGGAAAAAACGGAAATCTTTCCGCCGTGGCGGCGAATAACTTCTTTTGCGATGTACAGGCCGATGCCGAATCCTTCCGTGTCAACTTTTCTCGCTTCATCCGCGCGAAAGAATTTAGTGAATATTCTCGGCACATCTTCTTTTTTTATGCCAATGCCGGTGTCGGATACTTTCAATTCCACTTCACGGCCTCGTTTTTGGACTGCAATGGCGATTTTTCCGCCAGAAGGAGTGTAAATAACCGCATTTTCCAGAATGACGCCGACAATCGGGCGAAGCCTCCGCACATCGGCAGAAATAAAACATCCATCTCCCGCCTGCATATCCACCGTTACATTTTTTTCTAAAATTTTTTTCTCCATTCTTCCCGCGAGTTCTCTAAGTAAGCCGGAAAGGTCAATCCGCCTCAATGTATACGAGAAAGCCGTTTCAGAGTCGGTTAATCCAATCAGGGTATTGGTGAGTTCAGAAAGCCGAAACGCCGCTTCTCGTATGTTTTCTACATTGTGCTGCAACCTTTCTGTTGAACAATCTCTTTCCGAAATACTTTCCGCTGCCCACTTGATTCTGGTTAAAGGTGTCCGGAATTTATGGGTGACGATGGTAATGAATTCGTATTTCAAGATGTCCGTCTCCCGCATCTTTTTCCACACAAAGGTACCGATACCGCTCGCGACTATAGCTACCGCAACCGATAGTATCCAGGCCGGAAGATTCGGGTAGGCGTTTTCCATGAAAGAACTTCCAAGATTAAGGAATGCGATAACGGCGCTGACTCCCGCGACAATTAATCCATACACGAATGCTTTCTTGGCGACCAGGCGAATGTCCAGGAGTTCGTAATTCACCACGGCATAGACGAAGGGTATGGCGAAGAAGAAGACAAAGAACAGCCCCCAATTTGGGTTTATGACGAAAACATTGAATATCGGCAGGACCGGCAGAAAACCGGTGCTGTAGCCGAGAAGCATCGCCAGGAAAAAATATTTCAGACGGTTTCTCAATATGAAATCGGCTTTGCGGTAGGCGAGTAGCATTTCAATCAGGAAGTATGTCGGTATTAGAAAATTGTAAATGACCCGCATTACCCAGTGATATGAATCGCCGGCTTCGTAGTAGTTCGGGAAAAATAATTTCGGCTCTGACGGCGCGAGAAACGCGTCGGGATGCGTAATGTAAAAGACAAGGAGAATAAGCGACACGGCATATATCGCTCCCAGAATAATCTTTCTTTTGTGTTGAATGCCTATGACGGCCAAAACGGTGTGGGCGCTGAAGACTGAAATGAAAATTATGGAAAGGTTCCACATGAACACGGAGCGGGAAGCAAGCGGGTCGGCAATGTTTATGCCGACTGCATGGCTTATGTAAAAAACCCCCGCGGCGGCCGTAGTGAGGCTAAGCATGATATTCGCCGTTTTTTTAGGATTGTTGAAATAGGTAAAGACGGCCAAGCCGAAAGAGAAGATGGCGGAGATGATTGAACCGACTGTATGTATGAGAAGCTGGAATTCCATGTCTTAATTTGTAAGAATTATCCGCGTTATTCACATTCTTCTGTCATTCCCGCGGAGGCGGGAATCCAGGGTATCATAGGACTGTTGCCGAATAGCGTTTTTGCAACGTTTTGTCCCAAATAACCCCTATTCCTGCGTAGCCAAATCGCTGATTTTGTCATTCGGCAACAGTCCCATCATTCGTTTGCCTCTACATATAGCATTTCTGGATACCCGTTTCCCCGAGCATGACAGAGACAGAGAAGGTAAAAAGTGTGAACAACGCGGATAATTCTTACCATTATGATACCATCTTACTCGTCGCTCCAACACGAGCGTTTGCGACTGATTATAAGCCCAAAGAAAGCCATATGTTTGAACTGCTGTCCTATCCACAAATCGCACCCTTGACAAGGCGCTATATTTTACTACACTTAACGCATCTATCCCTCTGTGTGTGATGGTCGAGTTTAAGAGTGTCTAAATTTTGTATCTCTATAAGCGACGTAGAGCGAGAGAAGTGCAAAGGTGTTTTAAATTTGCACTTCCGAGCCGAGGAGCTTATACAAGACAAAGTGCTTTTATGATTAAATCATTTTTTACGAACAGAATATGGTCTCGCTTGATGGTCGCCGTTTTCGCTTTGCTTGTTGCCGTTGGTTTTGGGACTGCGGTCAACGCGATTCACTCGTGGGGTCCGTATCACTGGGCGAGAACGGCGAATCCGTTCACCTTAAAGCTTGGTGATAACGTACCACTCGCGTGGGACACGTATCTTACTACGGCTTCTTCCGACTGGAGCCTCTCAAGCGTTCTTGATACTTCTGTTGTTGCCGGCGGCACGCGGCCAAAGACTTGCCGGCCAACCGCTGGACGAGTGGAAGTATGCGCCGCCAAGTACGGGAACAACGGGTGGCTCGGTCTTGCTCAAATCTGGATTACGGGCGGTGAACATATCACGAAAGGCGCGGTGAAGCTTAACGATACCTACTTTTCAAAACCGGCGTACAATACGTCGGCATGGAAGAGTCTCGTGATGTGCCAAGAGGTCGGGCACACGTTCGGCCTTGACCACCAAGACGAGAATTTCTCCAATCCGAATCTCGGTACCTGCATGGACTACACCTCCGACCCGGACGGACCGCCATCAAATGAACACCCGAATGCGCATGACTTTGAGCAGCTTGAACTCATCTACGCGCACCTTGACAGTATCACCACTGTTTCCGCTACGGCTCCGTCAAAAAAGAATGGTCGAAACCAAAGTTTCAATTTTGAGTTGCCAGACACTACTGACCCCGATGAACTTCGCGAGTGGGGGCGAGTGGTTCGCCGTGACGCAAGAAATCGCGCATCGCTCTATGAGCGCGACCTCGGCCGCGGAGAAAAAGTTCTCACTCACGTCCTCTGGGCAGAATAAAGACAGCGTGGAAACTGACGTATAATCACAAAAAATCCGCCGTTGCGGATTTTTTGTGGCATCTTCTTTTTAATGACTCGCCAGAACTCCCTGCCTTCCTAGGCAGGGATGAATGGCGGGTCAGCGAAAGGGGTCGGGGAAACTGTAGTTTCCCCGTGGAGGAGAGCAGTGAGCGAGTCTGCGAGCGAGCGTTGAGAACCGAGGGTTCTTAAAGGAAACTCCGCTCGCCGAACGCCCTGTGCTCCTGCACAGGGATAGGACGAGCGGAGTTTACTCTTCTAAACCTATCAGCTAAAAGCTGGAAGCTAACCGCCGCTTTCAGTGCGCCACGGCAAACGCGATAACTTTCCGCGCTCCCGCGCGAAGAAGCGTTCTTCGCGCCTCGAGGAACGTCGCACCCGTGGTTGTGACGTCATCTATAAGAATGATGTTACGTCTTCCGACGACGCTCTGTTCCGCCGTGAAGCAACCTGTTAGGTTGGAGAGCCGCTCCGTCCGCGAGTTCACCTTGGTTTGACTTTCTGTATCCTTGCATTTTGTGAGCGCGAAAGAGAGCGTGAAGTTTTTCCCTCCGTCAATGTTCAAAAGAGCGTCCGCGAGCAATCTGCATTGATTAAACCCGCGCTCCGATTCCCGCTTCTTTGAAAGGGGAATCGGCATAAGCAGTGGCTCACTGAAATTGGTAAGCGGTGCGTATTCTTCAAGGAAGCCCATAAGTTCATCATAAAGCGCCGTCGCGAGCAACCGCGCCACTTTTTTGTTGCCGCGGTATTTCAGCTCAATAATTGCCTGTCGCACCAAAGGGTTTTGATATTCGAAACAAGAGATGGTCTCTTTTCCAACGTATAGCATGGCACCCTTCACCCGCGCCGCGAACGAAAACGCATCCATCCGCTCAAGTTCCCGAACGAGGGCCTTCCTTGGGAATATATTATCGAGTAAAAATTGGAACATAACCAATAACATATCACTGAATAACTGAATAAATAAAGCATATTTCTTCCCAGTTATTCAGTCATGGAGTTTAGGTTATTCAGTTGTATACTATCCCTATGCTCGGCCGCCTCAAAAATCTATTGTCGATGCTCCAATCTTCCGGTGCGAGCGTGGTAGGCGTGGATATGGGGAGCGCGTACGTCAAGATTGTCCAGCTCCGGCGGAAAAGCGGAAAGGCCGTGCTAGAAACATACGGCTCGCTCGCACTCGGGCCATACGCGGGACTCGAAATTGGACGCGCGACGAATCTTCATCCCGAAAAACTTGCCGAAGCGCTGCGGGACATCCTGCGCGAGGCGCATGCCACGTCTTTGCGCGCCGCGTTTGCAATTCCATTCGCGTCCAGTCTCGTAACCATTATGCCAATGCGCGTGTTTGACGAAAAGCAGCTTCCAGACATGGTGCCGATTGAGGCGCGCAAATACGTTCCCGTTCCGATTTCGGAGGTGAATCTTGACTGGTGGATTATTCCGGAAGCTCCGAAAACGCGAGGGTCCCCTCCTGAAGGGGGCATCGTTTCTAGCACGCATCCCGCCGTGCTTCCCATGGCGGCACCCCTCCGTCCTGCCGTAAACGACTCCTCCGGCATGGACCCTAAAGATAGAACAATGTCCGCGCCGCAAGACATGACTATTCTCATCACGGCCATTCACAACGATGCGCTCAACCGATATCGCGAGATAGCTGACGGAAGCGGGCTCCAATCGCGCTTTTTTGAAATTGAGTTGTTCAGCACCATTCGATCTCTCTTTCCGCAGGACCTTGACGCGCATGCCGTGCTCGACGCGGGAGCGGGAGGGACGAAACTCTACATCCTTGACAAAGGCCTCATCCGTCTTTCCCACATCATCAATCACGGAGGACAGGATATAACGCTTTCGCTCTCCCGAGCGCTTGGCATAAGCGTGGAAGAGGCGGAGAAAATGAAACGAAGGGAAGGACTTGCCACGGAAGGGGGGGAGTCCCATGTCCCGCTTACCGCGGTGCTCAACGTGATCTTTTCTGAAGCCAGCCGCACCATCCAGAATTTTGAACATAAATCCGGGAGAAAAGTGAAAGATATCATCCTCTCCGGCGGCGGCGCGAATCTTAAGGGCATATTCGAAGTGGCACAACAACATTTTCTTGTTCCGGTGGAGCGGGCGAACCCGTTTCAGCAGGTTGAGGTTCCGGCATTTTTAGAAGACATGCTCAAAGAGGCAGGGCCTGAATTCACCGTTGCGCTCGGCATCGCGTTCAGGGAGTTGCAGGATGGCGGATAAGGGGATATGTTCTTTACAAAAGTACGCTACAATAAAGAATAAAAGCGCAAAACACAATACCCCAAAAACCAAGCAAAACACAGCGCAAAAAAACCCAAACGGAAAGATGAGTTTATGTTTTGAGCAGTTTGGGACTTTGTTTGGATACTGCGCAGTTTGTTTTTTGAAAAGTTTGTGTTTTGTTTGGTTTTTGTGCAGTTTTGGTTTTGTATAATTTGAATAGCGTATGGCAATTCAAATTCAAACATCCTTCATTCCCAAAAAGGCCGGTGGCGCGCTTTCCGTCTCTCACGCGATAGGCGGAAGAAGCGTCAATTTGTTTTTCATTCTGGCGCTCTTGGTTTTTGCCGCTGTGCTTAGCCTGTCGGCGGCGGTGTTTTTCTATAAGTCCCGTCTCATTCAAACCATCGCTCGTCTCGACGCCTCGCTCGTACAGGCGAAAAAAAGCTTTGACCCCGAATTTGTTGCCGAGGTTTCCCGGCTGAACGCGCGGATTGAAGGCGCTAAGGAACTCCTCCTCTCGCACCGAGCGCCCTCGCCGCTTTTTGACATCTTGGAGGAAAAGACGCTCAAAAACGTACGGTTTCAAAATTTCCATTTTAGCGCCGGGAACGGGCGCGATATTACGATTGGCATGATAGGAGAAGCAAAAAGCTTCAACTCAATCGCGTTGCAGTCCGACGTATTCGGCGCCGAACGCTCGTTCAAAGACCCCGTATTTTCCGATTTTACCTTGGACGCGGGCGGAAATGTCATCTTTAACTTTAAGACTGCGATTGACCCGAAACTGCTTCTCTACCGAGAAACGCTTCTTAGCAAGTCCCCCGGACAGGATGCGGACAACGAAGCGCTGGAAGCGAATTCTCAAATCAGCAATTGAACCTGATTTTCATATTCCTTACTTCATACTTCATAATTCATTTCTCCCTGATATGAGCAACATTATTTCAATCTTTCTCATCGTAGTTTCCGTCGGCGTATTTTTTGGCTACGTCAACCCCACGTACAGCGCCGTGACCGGAAACGCGGAGCTTGGCGACAGGAGCATCAAGGAGCTTACGGAAGAGAGAGACCGATACATGGACGCCCTCAATAAGACGAAAGAAATAGAGCAGACCCGAACGGGGCTCTTGGAGCAATACGCGCGCATACCAGCGAAGGACAGGGAGCGCTTAGAGAAGCTGCTTCCGGACCACATTGATTCCGTTCGACTCATCATTGACATCAATAATATCGCGGCACAATACGGCATGGCGCTTGGAGGTATCAGTTTGACGCAGACAGACGAAAGAGCCGCAGAAACATCCTCCCTCGCGCTCGGTCCGTCCACGACGCGCTTCAAATCTGTTGGTCTTAACTTCAGCGTCAAAGGGTCGTATGACACGTTCCGTTCGTTCTTGCGGGATTTGGAGCAGAGCTTGCGCTTAGTCGATGTGGATTCCATCTCGTTTGGCTCGCGGGAAGACGCGTATGAATACACACTTTCCGTCGCCACATATCGCCTCAACGCCGACGCGTCGGATACGTTTTGAAGCGAGTACGCGCCCATTTATGATTTTGTAACATAGTCATACCATACGTTCCATGAATTTTCTCGCACGCATTGATAAAAAGACTCTTATCGCGTTTCTCATCATGGTGGCGGCGCTTGTCGCGTTTTTGTTCTACTCGCTCTCCGATAAGCGTTCCGCCACCGAAGAAATCGCCGCCGTGCCCGCTTTCCCGCTTGACGCGAAACTTGGCAGAGAACTTCTTGTGGCACTCGCCAAACTCAAATCTACGAAACTTGACCGGACCATATTCGAGGATCCCGTGTTTAACAGTTTGAAGGATTTCGGAGTGCAAATCGCGCCAGAGCCCGTGGGCCGTCGCAATCCGTTTGCCTCGTTTACGGAAGAAGCGGCGGGCGCGAAAGCCGCGAGTTCAGGAGCAAAAAAGCCATCGCCGGGATCGTCACGCACGCCCGCTTCAGCGCCAAAAGTTCCGGCAGGAGGAGGGTTTGATTTAGAATAAACCATAGCTTGTTAGCTTTCTAGCTGTTTAGCTTGTTAGGGAGAAATACACTGTTAACAAGCTAGTAAGCTAACAAGCTAACAAGCTGATACGTTATGACGTTACTCGACATCTTAGCTAAAAAAGGAATAATAACGGAAGCCGACATCCACGCGCTAACCGAGCGCGCGAATGCGCTCGGCGGCGATATTGAGTCTGCGCTCATGAACTATGGGCTGAAGCGAGAGGACATTGTTGCCGGCAAGGCGGAACTCTACGGCATTCCCCTTCAGAATCTTGAAGGCAAGGACATTTCGTTTGACGTGCTGAAATACGTCCCGGAGGAATCGGCCGCGTTCTACCGCTTCGCGCCCATCGGAGTGTCGGATGGAGCGCTGCTTCTTGGCATCGTGGACCCTGACAACCTGGAAGCTCTGGACGCCATCAGCTTCATCTCTTCTAAGCTTGGCATGCCGTACAAGCTCTTCCTCATATCCGAGGATGACTTTGAGAAAGTGCTCCAGTCGTACAAAGGTCTTTCCGGCGAGGTCACGAAAGCGCTTTCGGAACTTGAAACCGAGCTTGGTCCGGAGAAAGCCGCGCGCGCTTCGGGCATGCCCGGCGCGGCGACGGAAACGCACATCACCGAAGACGCGCCGGTGACAAAAATCGTCGCCACGATATTGCATTATGCCGCTGAAGGCAATGCGTCCGACATTCATATAGAGCACATGGGAGAGGAAATCCGCGTCCGTTTCCGCGTGGATGGAATCCTCAACACATCACTCCTCCTTCCCACGAAAGTTCATGCCGCTCTTCTCCCGCGCATCAAAATTCTCTCAAACATGCGGCTTGATGAAAAGAGAAAGCCGCAAGACGGACGTTTCAGCGCTCGCATTGAAGGGCACCGTATTGATTTCCGCGTGTCCACCTTCCCTTCGTATTACGGCGAAAAGGCGGTGATGCGTATTTTGGATACTGAAAAAGGCGTCAAGCCGCTCCAGGAGATGGGACTTTCAGAGAGAAATTTCTCCCTCGTTCGGGAGGCGATTCAGAAGCCATACGGCATGATACTTATTTCCGGCCCAACGGGTTCCGGAAAGTCCACCACACTCTACGCGATGCTGAATGAACTTGACCGCGAGAAAAGCAACGTGCTCTCGCTTGAGGACCCCGTGGAGTACAACATTCCCGGGGTCAGTCAGTCGCAGATTCGCCCGGAGATCGGGTACACGTTTGCCACCGGATTGCGACACACGTTGCGGCAGGACCCGGATATCATCATGGTTGGGGAGATTAGGGATAAGGAAACGGCCCAGCTCGCGGTGCAGGCGGCGCTCACGGGCCATCTTGTCTTTTCCACTATCCACACCAACAACGCTTCCGGAGTGATTCCACGCCTTATTGACATGGGCGTTGACCCATTTCTGATTGCTCCGACGCTTATTTTGGCCATTGCCCAACGGCTGGTCCAGCTCATTTGTCCGGATTCCGGGAAGGCAGTGCCGGTGGACGGCAGCATCAAAGCGCTCATTGATACGGAATTCAGAGACTTGTCGGAACAATTCAGGAAAGACATTCCGTTCGCGAAGGACGTACTCCAATTGGAAGTAACCGCGCGCTGTCCGAAAGGCACTCGCGGGCGCGTTGCGGTGTTCGAAATCCTCAAGATGGATCGCGAGCTTGAAGAAGTTATCCTAAAGAATCCCGCGGAGTCGGAAGTGCGGCGCGTCGGAAGAAAGCAAGGAATGCTTACCATGAAGGAAGACGCCGTTGTCAAAGCGTTTCGGCATGAGATTCCGTGGGAAGAGGTTAATAAGCTGTAAATACGAAAATACGAATTAAAGTCCGACGAATGGCTGCAAATGAAAATTTTCCTATTCGTAGCAATTTGTATATTCGTATAATTCGCTGTTTCGTATATATTATACTAATGCCATGACCGACGCTCAAACAAAAAAGACTTCGCTGCTGCTCCTGGACGATGACCAATTTCTCTTGGATATGTATGCGCGCAAGTTCAAGAACTCCGGCTTTGAAGTCGAGGCAATCGGCGGCGCCACTGCCGCTCTGCAAAAACTTCGCGATGGCTATCGTCCTTCGGCGATACTCTGCGACCTCATCATGCCCGGCGTTGACGGTCTGGAGTTCATAGAGAAGATGCAAGCGGAGCGTCTTGCTCCTGACGCGGCGGTGATTGTTCTTACCAATACGAGCCAACCAGCCGATATCGCACGCGCCAAGAGTCTCAGTGTTGCGGGGTATATAGTCAAAGCTGTTGCAACACCGTCAGAAGTGGTGGAAGAGGTCCGAAACATCCTGCAAAGACAGCGAACAAAGTGAGCATGTTTTTGGAGTGATGTTTCGAGACCCAGCCGTAGTTTTAGAGAATACGCGATTGCTATTTAGTAAAGCGAAATCAACCTGAGGAGCGGACAGTCTTGGTATTCACGTTTGTGAAAACTACGGCTGGGTGGCGATTTGTATAGTCGCTCCGCTCCTTACAAATCAGCCATGTCCAAGGAACTCCTCAATAACCTCATCGAGACGACTATTCGCGAAGGCGCGTCCGACTTACATTTGCTTGTCGGCCGCCACCCCATGATTCGCGTTGCCGGTGCGCTCATACCGTTTGTTAAAAAAGCGCTCCTTACCGCGAGCGATCTCTCGTCGTTCACTGAAGAAATTCTCTCGCCGAATGATCGGAAACTCTTTTTACAGAACAAAGAATTGGATTTTTCATACAATTTTAGAGACGAAGCGCGCTTCAGATGCAATGCGTATTTTGAGAAGGGAAACAGCGCCATTGCCCTGCGTCTTATTCCACGCAAAGTGCCTACGCTTGAAGAGCTCAATTTACCGCGCGCGCTGGAGCAATTCACGAAAAAACGGCAGGGTTTTTTTCTGGTGGTTGGCCCGATGGGCCACGGAAAGTCAACCACTCTCGCTTCCCTCATTAACATCATCAACTCTACCCGTTCGGAGCACATATTGACGATTGAAGACCCGATAGAGTATATGTACGAAGAAAAATTATCCGTCATTGACCAGCGGGAGGTTCGCATTGACACAAAGGACTTTCATACCGCGCTTGTCTCCATGTTCCGCGAGGACGTTAACGTGGCTCTCATCGGAGAAATGCGCGACCAAGAAACGATAAGCTCGGCCGTTACCGCCGCGGAAACCGGACACCTCATCTTCTCCACTTTGCACACCAACAGCGCGGCGCAATCCATTGACCGCATCATCGACATCTTCCCGCCCGGGCAGCAGGAGCAAATCCGCCTTCAACTTGCCGCAACTCTTACCGGGGTTTTCTCGCAACGTCTCGTGCCGCGCATATCCGGCGGGCTTATACCGGCGTACGAACTCCTTATATCGAACTACGCGGTGGCCAATCTAATCCGCGAGAAGCGCACGCATGAGATAAACACCTTCATAGAAACGGGACTTGAACAGGGCATGACCGATATGAACCGCAGTTTAGCGGACCTCGTGCGGCGCGGAGAAATTACTCCGGAGAACGCTTTCGCGTATTCGCCGAATCCGCGAATTATGGATAGACTACTCTAGCTTTTAGCTTACTAGCTGATTAGCTTTTTAGGAAAGAAGATTCGGAAAGCTAACAAGCTAACAAGCTAACAAGCTAACAAGCTATGCTTTTCACCTACAAAGCCACAGATGCCTCGGGTCGGGCGGTAAACGGGAGCATCGAGGCGATGAACATAGAAGTGGCCATTACCGCCCTGCAGCGGCGCAGTTTCATCATCTCCGCGATCACGCCCGCGCGGAGCGCCTCCATTTTCAGACGCGACCTCTCATTTTGGAGGCGCATCAAAGGCGGAGACGTTGTCATTCTCTCACGTCAGATATCAACGCTTTTTGAGGCGCAGGTTTCCGCGATGCGCATTTTTCGTCTGCTTGCGAGTGAGACCGACCATCCGATGCTCAAAGAAGCGCTCATCTCTATTTCAGACGACCTGCAGGGAGGAAGCTCAATTTCGCAAGCCATGGAAAAACACCCGGAGGCATTTTCCAACTTCTATGTCAACATGGTGCGTTCCGGCGAAGAGGCGGGTAAGCTGGATGAGATTTTCGGGTTTCTGGCCGACTATCTTGAACGGACATTTGAGGTTACCTCAAAGGTAAGGAGCGCGCTCGTCTATCCCATCTTTGTCATTATCACGTTTATTGGAGTGATGGTTCTCATGCTTACGACCGTGATACCGAGCATCAGCTCTATTCTTACGGAATCCGGACGCGAGATACCCATCTATACCAAAATCGTGCTTGGGATGAGCTATTTTTTCACCGCGTATGGCTGGTTTCTGCTCGTTTTTCTTATTATTGCGGGGCTCGTTGTGTGGCGATTTTCCAAAACAAGGAACGGGCGGTATACTTTGAGCGAGCTTAAAATCAGACTTCCGTACATCGGAAATCTCTACCGCAAGTTCTACCTCTCGCGCATAGCCGACAACATGCATACGCAACTTTCCGCCGCGATCCCAATCGTGCGGGTACTTGAGATTACGGGGGATGTTGTTGACAACGCGGTGTTTGAGAAAGCGCTTGCACTCGCGGCCGAGGAGGTCAAAGGCGGCTCTTTCATCGCCGACGCCCTTTCAAAAAGCCCCATTATTCCCGGGATTATGATTCAGATGATAAAAGTCGGAGAGGAGAGCGGCGAGATCGGCAATATACTGAACACGCTCGCGCGCTTCTATCGGAGGGAAGTGACGAATGCGGTAGACACGCTTGTCTCCCTCATTGAGCCGGCACTCATTGTTATGCTCGGCTTAGGCGTTGGATTTCTGCTCGCTTCGGTTCTTATTCCGATTTACGATCTTGTGGGCGTGGAATAGCAGGACGGTAACTGGAACAAGTAACTTGTAACTGGAATGGAAACACAGGGAAGAACTCATGACTGGAACACATGACTGGAGCAGGAGTACGAAAAACCGCGGTCTTTGCAAGTTACGAATCCCTGTTACTTGTTCCAGTTACAGATATAGACTACGGTTCATTCCGACTTATTCACAGCCCCTTGACCAAGGTCACCCATTTAGGGGTATACTATAGCAAGTCCCAAAAAAGCGCCGCCCTCTTTAACTGTCGTTTGAAGAGGACAGATGAAGCATTACACGTTTCCTCGTGTATTTATCAAGTAATTTTTATCAACCTATGTCAAAATTCCCTTCCAAGGCCAGTCGCGGTTTCACTTTGATTGAGCTCTTGGTGGTCATTGCCATCATTGGCATCCTTTCGTCGGTGGTGCTTGCTTCCCTTAACAGCGCGCGGACCAAAGCCCGCGATACTCGCCGCGTTTCAGATATGAAGCAAATCCAAATCGCTCTCGAGCTCTATTATGACGCTAACAGCAAGTACCCGACAGGCTTGTCGCAACTTGTGGGGTCAGGAAGTGGTGCGTCGCTATCAGTGCTTCCAATTGATCCAAGGGGTGATCCGGCAAATACCTTAAATGGTTATAAGTACGCAGTGAACGTTTTGACGACGCCGACCTCGTATCATCTCGGCACGGTACTGGAGCAAGCGCCGGCGCAGACAACGCTTGAAGATTCCGATCGCGACTTCGACTCATCAGCCGCGAGTTGGCTCAATAACACAACCTCGCCGAATAGCAGTGTTCCATTCTCTGGTTCCGACGCGACAACGGCCGTCTACGATATAAGCAACCAGTGAGCGGTAGACGGTTTCTTTGTTCGCAAAAACATCCGCCATCGCGGATGTTTTTGTATGTTATGATGTTGTCATGTCGCTTCCGTTTCTCCCTTTCTTTTTCGCATTCGGCGCAATCATCGGCAGCTTTCTAAACGTCGTCGTTCTTCGATACGGAACAAAAACCTTCGGCGGCCGTTCACGTTGCTTTTCGTGCGGTAAGACTTTACGGTGGTTTGAGCTCATTCCCGCACTAAGCTTTCTCCTTCAGAAAGGACGTTGTCTCGGCTGTAAGGGAAACATTTCCATGCAGTACCCTCTGGTAGAGCTGCTCACCGGCCTTGTTTTCACGGCTGTTGCCTGGAAGGAATTTCCCTTTCTCTTATCTTCTTTTTCCCCTTTTTCCATACTTCATACTTCATACTTCATACTTCTGTTCGTTTTGTGGTCTCTTCTTATCGCTATCTCCATATATGATTTCAAGCATAAGATAATTCCCAGCGAACTCCTCTCTGGCGTCCTCGCGGCCGCGTTTTTGCTTTTTACGCTGCGCCTCATCGCCGGCCGTGCGGAGTATCCGTGGTTGGACGCGCTCGGCGGATTTTTCTTTGCCATTCCCTTCGCGCTTTTGTGGCTTTTATCGGGCGGTCGCGCCATGGGGCTCGGAGACGCGAAGCTCATGCTTCTTTTTTCATGGGTGCTGGGTTTCTCGCGAGGTCTCTCGGCGCTCATCGTCAGTTTTTGGATAGGCGCGGCGGCCGCTCTCTGCGCGCTGTCTTATAAGGGCATTCTCTCGCTCCTGCCGCACACCGTGTTTTCCCGTCACCGATCTGCGCTCAAAAACCTCGGTCCGAAAACGGAGTTGCCGCTCGGACCGTTTCTCGCACTCGGCCTCTTTCTCGTATATCTCTTTGGGTTTGATGTAACCGGACTTAGCATGCTCATCAGCCATGAATTATGAATACTGAATTAAGAATTAAGGAAGAAAATCGAAAGAGACATAAATGCTCTTGGTTTTTTCATCCTTCACCCTTCACCCTTCACCCTTCACCCCGAAAGGGCTTCACCCTCATTGAACTTCTTGTCGCAATTGCTCTTTTCGGCACGGTCGTTACTCTGGTGTTTATCGCGTATAACAGAGTAAGCAGTCAAATCTTCGTCACTAATCTGGCGTATGAACTTGCGCTCTCATTCCGGCAGGCCCAAAGCTTTGGCATCAGCGTGCATGAATTTTCGCGCGACGGGACGGACACGTTTAATGTCGGTTACGGCCTCCACTTTGATGCCGAAAGCACGGGCACATATGCGTTCTTTGCCGACAAAGGGGGGGAGTCAGGAGATGCGCTGTTTAACGGCTCCTTCGGCGTCTCATACAATGCTTCAGGATGTTTGAGCGCGACCGAGTGTCTAAACGTCTTCCGGCTTGAGAAGGGGAATCGCCTGTACAAGTTTTGCGGGGTGTTGCCGACGGGCGATGGAGGTCCAACAGCCCCCGATGTAGACAAGAATGAAGAATGCAATACCCTCTCGCTCCCCTCGTCCAATCCCGCGATTACCTACCTTGACATCACATTTTTACGTCCGAATCCCGATGCTACCATTAAGACCAATCAGAGTCCGTTCGGGCGGCAGTACCGGGCGGCTCGTATCTACGTCATCGCGCCGTCTGGGGAGAAGCGGATTGTTGAAGTTTCGAACACTGGGCAGATATCCGTGAATTAGAAGTATGAATACTGAATTAAGAATTAAGGAAGAAAAGCGAAAGAAACATCGGTTCTCTTTGTTTTTCCCTACTTCATACTTCATACTTCATACTTCATCTCGAAAAGGTTTTACCATCGTAGAGATGATTGTGGCTTTTGGCATCTTTTCGGTCATTATGGCAGTTTCCGTGGGCAGTCTGGCATCGCTCCTCGAAGCGAATCATAAGGCGCGCGCGCTAAAAACCGTCGTTAATAATCTTCACTTTGCGTTTGAAAACATTTCCAGAAACGTGCGCACCGGTTCCCTCTACCACTGTGACATTACGGAAGGCGAGCTTACAAAGACGCGGGACTGCGCGAATAATCCCGCTTCCTCCATTATCTTTACCGCCCGCAACGGCAAGCGTATAGTGTACAAGTACATCCCCGTCGGTAATGGTTTCGGCACTCTTGGCCGCGCGATTATTCTGCCCGGACAAGAAGGGCTGCTCATCGACCCTGCTGTTTTCGTGCCGGTTACTTCGCCGGAGCTGCGTGTGGAACAGCTTAGTTTTTTCGTGGATGGGACGTCTCTCTCCGACAAAGAACAACCGCGCATCCTCATCATCATGAGGGGTTCCATGCAAGGCAAAAGCAAAGTGGTTTCACGTTTTAATTTTCAGACGCTGGTGTCTCAACGGCTGCTGGACGTAGAAAACTAGCTTATAGCTTATTGAAAAGTCAATGAGTAAAACAAAGAGGAAAAATTGGTCTGGCCTATCAGCTTTTTCCGGTTTTACCATCGTCGAGACGCTAGTCGCCATTGCAATTTTACTTATTTCCCTTGCCACGCCGCTTTCCATGGCGGAGAAAGGCCTCGCCGGAGCCGAAGCCTCGCGCCACGAGATAACAGCGTTTTATCTCGCACAGGAGGCGATTGAATACCTGCGCAACATCCGCGACAGCAATGCTATCGCGAAACGAAAAAATGGCCCGACATGGCTACAAGGCCTCAATAAATGCCTGCAAGGAGAAGGGTGCGGAATAGATGTAACGGCGGTTCCGGACGAACAGGTCATCGACTGTAAGCCAGCCAATTTCGACTGCGCGCTGTATGAGTATCGGGGTTCCACTCCGGAACTTCGGGGTATTTTTGGCCATCGTAATTCAAGCGGATGGGAAAAAACCGACCTTACCAGAAAGATCTTCGTTGAAGAGATAGAAAACGACGTTGAGGCGAAAGTAATTGTAGTTCTCACGTGGCGCGCTGGCGCGCTTGGGTTTCGCACGATTACTCTCCAAGAGCATATGTTTAACTGGTACGTTTCTCCAGAAGAAGAATTATGAATACTGAATTAAGAATTAAGGAAGAAAAGCGAAAGAAACATCGGTTCTCTTTGTTTTTCCCTACTTCATACTTCATACTTCATACTTCATCTCGAAAAGGTTTTACAATTCTCTTTGCCGTTCTTATCGGCAGTCTCTTGTTCTCGCTCGGCATTGCCATCGCGCATCTTTCGATTAGAGAAGTTTCCATATCCATTGCCGGCCGAGAATCCTCATATGCGTTTTTCTACGCGGATACCGGCATTGAGTGCGCATTGTATTGGGACTTCAACATTGGGCGGAAAGAGCTTGTGTTTCCCTCTTCTTTTGACGAGTTTGACGAGAGTGGCCGCGCGGCAATCGCGTGCGGCGGCAATCAAAACGTACCGGTGTCGCTGGTAAGCGGCAACAGCGCTGCCGCGACGAGCACCTTCACGCTTAATTTTGCGCCGAGGGGCTGTGCGATCGTCACGGTCGGCAAGACGACTTCCGGGTACACGATGCTTGAATCTCGCGGACGAAATGACTGTGGCTCTGCCCCAAATCCCGGCCGCGTAGAACGAGCGCTTCGGGTGCGCTACTAAGGTATACGGAGTACGGATTCATACGAATATACGGATTCTTTTATCTGTATATCTGTACCAATTTGTACTCCGTAAACCCAGTTGATTAAGCTGTAGCAAGTGCAGTAGTATAACCGTATGCCCATCGCGCCCAAAGCAACGAAAGACCGCCTAAAGAAACTGCGCGCGGCGATAGAAAAATATCGCTACGAATATCATGTCCTAAACAAGTCGGCGATAAGCTCCGAGGCGCTTGATTCGCTTAAGCGGGAACTTTCGGAGCTTGAAGCAAAGTATCCAAAGCTCATTACACCCGACTCTCCGACACAGAGAATGGCGGGCGTACCGCTGCCGGAATTCAAAAAAGTCCGCCACGAAGTGTCGCAGTGGTCATTTAATGATGCCTTCAGCGAAAAGGACATGCTTGCTTTTGATGAGCGGGTGCGGCGTTTTTTGAAGCAGGCAAATGGCAGAGACGAGCGGCCGACCTACACCGCAGAACTAAAAATTGACGGCCTTAAGATTGTTCTTACGTACGAAAAAGGGCTCCTTGAAACTGCCGCTACCCGCGGCGACGGCCGTCTGGGCGAGGACGTAACGCACAATGTTAAAACAATTGAGTCCGTTCCGCTTCGGCTCACAGAGCCGATTGATGTCATTGTCGAGGGTGAGGCATGGATGGCGAAATCAACTCTTGAGAGGCTGAATCGCGAGCAAAAAAAACGCGGCGAAGAAGCATTCGCAAACCCCCGAAACCTTGCCGCCGGAACCATTCGCCAGCTTGACCCAAAGATGGCCGCAGAGCGCCATCTGGATAGTTTTGTGTACGATGTAGCACAGTCGAGCGACCCCATCCCGCCCCGCCAGTTTGATGAACTAAAACTCCTCCAGAAATTAGGTTTCAAAGTCAATTCGCATTTTCGGCACTGCAAAAGTATTGATGAGGTTATTGGATATTGGAAGGAATGGAAAGAAAAAGCCGGTCGGGAGGACTACTTCGCGGATGGGGTGGTGGTGAAGGTTGATGAAAGAGCGTTTCAGGATGCGCTTGGGTACACCGGTAAAGCGCCTCGGTGGGGAATTGCCTTTAAATTTCCGCCGGAACAGGTCACCACAGTTTTAGAAGAAGTTGTTTTCCAAGTTGGCAGAACCGGTGTCATTACACCCGTTGCCAGACTTCGGCCGGTTTCAGTTGCCGGCTCCACGGTTTCCCGGGCGACTCTACACAACGAGGATTTTATAAAGAATTTGAATATTCGGGTTGGAGATACCGTGATTCTCCAAAAAGCCGGCGATGTCATTCCGGAGATTGTCGGGGTGGTGAAGGAATTGCGGCCAAAATCCGTAAAGCCGTTTGTTTGGCCGAAGGCCGTTGCCGCCTGCGGCGGCGAGGGCTGTATTGAGCGCGTTCCGGGTGAGGCGGCGTGGCGCTGTGTTAACAAAAATTCATTCACGATGCTTCGCCGGCGATTCCACCATTTTGTCGGCAAACACTGCTTTGACATAGAGAAGCTAGGACCGAAAATCGTTGATGTTCTCCTAGATAAAGGGTTGATTTCCACCTATGCCGATATTTTTACCCTCAAACGCGGCGACCTTCTGGAGCTTCCGCGTTTCGCCGAGAAATCGGTTGATAATCTTTTGAAATCAATTGAGAAAGCAAGAAAAGTAACACTTGCTCGATTTTTAACCGCACTCTCCATTCCGCAGGTCGGCGAGGAAACGGCATATCTCCTGGCGAAGAATTTTCAATTTTCAATTTTCAATTTTCAAAAAGCAACCGCCGAAAAGCTGGAAAAAATACAAGGTGTGGGACCCATCGTCTCTAAATCCGTCGTTGATTGGCTTAAAGGCAAAGGCAACAAAAAGATGCTAGACGCTTTACTCAAACAAATTAAAGTGGAAAGCCCAAAACCCATTGATACTTCCAAACTCCCGCTTGCCGGCAAAACCTTTGTGATAACGGGAACGCTTGTAAGCATGTCCCGTGAAGAAGCCGAATCGAAAATTCGACGCTTAGGCGGTCATCCTGCTTCTTCGGTCTCCAAGAAAACGGATTTCGTCGTCGCGGGAAAGAATCCAGGTTCAAAATATGAGAAAGCGAAAAAGTTTGGAGTGACAATAGTGGATGAAAAAAGCTTCTTGTCGTTTTTTTCATAAAAGCGCCGGAACCTCTCTCGGTCTCGGCGCCAAAGTCAAATTGCATCCTATCCTAATCGAAACAAATATAATCGCCGGGCATTCCCCTGCGGATCTTATTGCATTCGGTTCCGGCGCTGCCGCCTCCTCCGGTAGAAACGTGCTGTCGGAGGGTTCGGTTTGCGACCCTGCGAACCCGCCGATGCACACTGGACTTGCCGTTGGCGCCGCTTTTGTGTAATCCGAGTCGAATGATGTTTTTGTTCATGGTATGTATTTATTTCGGGAGCAAACGCGATTCAAGAATCGCTATTCTCCGATAAATAAATTATCGGTTTTTCCGGCTTTCGTCAAGAAATGCTCTTGTATACAAATATGTTAGTATGTCTTTTGTGGTCCCATAGTAGAATTTTAATTAAAATTTCATCACAGAATGGTCACTCTGAAGGAAATAGAAAACTTGGCGGCACTCTCGCGTATTGCCCTGACGGCGGAAGAAAAGGAGAAGATGCGAAGCGAGTTTGACGCGATTCTCGCCTATGTCGCTTCAATACGCGAGGTGTCGGCGGCGGTCGTGAAAGACACGCGCTCTATCGTGGCGACCGTAAACGTCATGCGCGAGGACGGAAACCCGCACGAGAGCGGCATCTTCACCGAGACGCTTCTTTCGGCCGCGCCGAAACGGGAAGGAGATTACATTCGGGTCAAAAAAATTCTTTAGCTGTTTAGCTGTTTAGCTTTTTAGTCAGAGTATAAGAAGCTAGTAAGCTTCTATGTCGATAGACCTTAACACACTGACAATAAAAAAGGCCCACGACGCGCTCTTACGCGGCGAGTATTCTGCGCTGGAACTCGCCGAGGCGTATCTTGCGGAGATTGAAAAGAAAAACGAGAGACTCAACGCATACCTTGAAGTCTTTGAGGATGCGCGCGAACAAGCAAAAGAGGCGGATCGCCGCATCAAGGAAGGAAAAGCACGCGTGCTCACCGGCATTCCGCTCGCGCTCAAAGATAACATTTTGATGAAAGGCAAAAAAGTAAACGCCTCTTCACGGATACTTCAGGGTTATGTTGCGCCGTATGATAGTACTGCCGTTTCCAGACTTAAGACGCAAGGCGCCGTGTTTCTTGGCCGAACCAACATGGATGAGTTTGCCATGGGAAGTTCTACTGAAACGAGCTACTTTGGGCCGACAAAAAATCCGTATGACAAGAGCCGCGTTCCCGGGGGGTCTTCCGGCGGAGCCGCTGTCGCGGTGGCTTCAAACCTCGCGCTTGCCGCCCTCGGGAGCGATACCGCCGGCTCGGTCCGCCAACCCGCCGCATTTTGCGGAGTAACCGGCTTCAAGCCGACGTACGGGACCATTTCCCGCCACGGACTCATCGCCATGGGCTCCTCGCTCGATATCATCGGACCCATCGCAAAGACCGCGGAAGACAGTGAAATACTCTTTGACGCAATCAAAGGAAAGGACCCGCTCGACTGCACTTCAATAGAGTTAAAAGTTAACAGTCAAAAGTTAAAAGTTTCCGATTTAAAAATCGGCATTCCGAGAAACTTTCTGGAGATGAAAGGCATTGATGAGGATGTCCTCGCAAGTTTCAACGAATCAATACAGACACTCAAAAAACTTGGATGCGCTGTGCAAGACATCACGCTTCCCACGATTAGGCACGCGCTTGCGGCGTATTATATAATCATGCCCGCAGAGCTTTCCACAAATCTCGCGCGGTACGACGGCGTGAAATACGGATTTTATAAGCCAGGCGACTCGCTTCTCGGCGACTACATCGCGACGCGGACGGACGGATTCGGCAAAGAAGCGCGCCGCCGGCTACTCCTCGGCGCGTACGTGCTTTCGTCAGGATATTATGACGCGTATTATAGAACGGCAATTTCCGTGCGTACCCTGATAGAAAAAGAGTTTGCGGAGGCCTTCAAAGGTGTTGACGTCATTGCGACGCCTACCGCGCCCACGCCCGCGTTTAAAATCGGCGAGAAAACGAAAGACCCGCTCTCCATGTACCTTGCGGACATCTTCACGGTGCCGGCGAATATCGGCGCGATTCCCGCCTTGAGCGTTCCCTCCGGATTTGTAGAGCGCAGTGGAGATTCTTCGACAGGTTCAGGGCGGGTACGACTGCCGCTTGGGTTCCAGATTATGGCCGGGCACCGCAACGATGCGCTTTTGTTTGAACTTGGCAAGAAGTTTCAGTCGGCATAACAATCATTTTGTATGTGGCAAGAACTGTCGGAAAAACTGATCGTCCCGCTCATGGATACCAAAGCGCGGGTGTTCTCCGTGTTAGAGTTAATTACCCCGTTTTCCACCGTCTTTTCTCTGCTGCTTATCACCGGCATCGTATATTGCTTCCTTCGGATAGAGCGTAATATTGGCGAGACTTACCATACCGATACGCGCCATTCCAAAGGACACGGGCACGGCGGCAAGAAGGGAGCGGCAGAGCACAGTGAGAATGTTTCCAACAAGCGATGGGAGCGCATTCTGGACCGGCTCGATTCCCCGAAGGAGAGCGACTGGCGGCTTGCCGTGCTGGAGGCGGACGTGCTTCTTGATGAAATGGTTACGCATATGGGATACCACGGCGATTCGCTCGGCGAGCGGCTCCGAAGCGTTGAGAAAAGCGATTTTGTTACGCTCGATAAAGCGTGGGAAGCGCACGCGGTGCGAAACAAAATTGCGCACGAGGGCTCTGCGTTTCCGCTCGCCAACCGCGAGGCAAAGCGGGTGATCGGGCTCTACGAAGAGGTGTTTCGGGAATTCCATTACATCTAGAAGCCAGCTTCTAGTTTTTAGGAAAGAAGAGAATCAGATTTTGCGATTACAGTTCGCGGATTTCTAAATGATTTAGGTTAGGACTTGCGCACTTCAGCTTGCTATCACACTTTCTCCTCTGTTATTCCCGCGGAGGCGGGAATCCAGAGCTATACTGCATAACCTGGATTCCCCTTCCCCGCCTTCGCGAGGACAAGCTTCAGGGGAATGACACCGAAAGATGATAAAGTGCGCAAGTCCTATAGGTATTATTTATTGTGATACACGCATACATTTAAGATTGATATAGAATGATGCAGTCGGGTCTGAACCCGTATACAACACCGTGCTCGCCCAACTATCATTATTCCATCCGTCAGGTCTATTTTGTGTGACAGTCCAATGTATTGCACCCCCAGTAGCATTCAAAATATCTGGGTCGCCGGCAATTGCTACGTCATTTGAATTTTCACACCCTATACCAAAGGTGTTGGTTTGATTACGTTGCACCTCAAATGGTTCATGACGCATTGTATAAAAACTGTCATTGGTTATCTCGGTTCCAGAATCACCCTTTTCACCCTTGTCTCCTTTTGGACCTGGTGCGCCTATACTGTTCCACGAAATAATTTTGCCATTTCGCTCGCAATCCCGTGTTCTAAACTCCGGGTCAACGAGAAAAAGCTGGCCATTGTTTCTTCACGCACATGCGGTAATAGTGGCACCCTCCGCGCGGATATATGTCCAGACGCCAAGTGACACGGCGAACAGCGCAATAAGCCACGGCAGTGTACCGAATTGATTTTTCATATACACATTGTCATTAGTGATTAACATTAAACATCGTAACGCCTGTTCCGTTTTTGCACAAGATTCTTCCGCCATCTTTAATGTTTCACTTCTATACTTTAAAGTATGGTAGTAAGTGCTAATACGGAGATGGGAGGCGGTCACAGCTTTTGGGACTGTTGCCGAATGGCAAAATCGTCGTTTTTGCCACGCAGAAATAAGGGTTATTTTGGACAAAAAGTGACAAAAACGCTATTCGGCAACAGTCCCCTTTTGTTCGCACCGTCGTGCAAAATGTTCGCGACCCCGGCATTCCGTGAAGCGCGGAATATGCCTACGCCTTGCGATTCCCGATGCACTCGAAGCAGTTCACTTGCTTCCCTCGCAACCACAGCAAAACAAAAATGCCCATTCGGGCATCTTTGCTTTTGGTGATTGCGGGGCCGGGAATCGCACCCGGAATCTCAAGGTTATGCATGCCACTATGACTTTCGTCACGAATCACAGAACGATTTTGTGGTCTGGACTATGCCTTCATCCGTCCGCCATTGGCGGATTAGGAGCTCGCCGTCTAGTCTCTACACCTTCCCGCCTCATCGGCGGACTTGGCTCGGCATTACCACCTTCTAGGCTTCACCGAATTTGACGAGTTATCAAAACCGCATTACTGCGGAATCAGCCCATTTTGAGCCTTGCGAGTTACTGTTACTCCACCCCGCGGCCATAATAGCTGCTAACTATTAGCTTCTAGCTTTTAGGAAGAAGTCCCTGTAGCTTACAAGAGATTTTGTGGAAAGTAAACCGATATAGTATATTGAAATCGCGCCGGTGTAGTTCAACAGTAGAACGAGGGATACACTCAAACAAATTTGTCGGGGTAGCTCAATTGGCTAGAGCGTAGCACTCATAAGGCTAAGGTTGTGAGTTCAATCCTCACCCCCGACACCAAGCAACAAATTTACGTGGGCGAATAAACCCTAAAAAATGGTGCAACTCCATTCACCGGCATTTTAAGGTAACTTTCTCTGTACCGCTGCCGTTTTAGCGGATATGCTTCAGAGATTTTCACTCACGCTGTTTTTCTCCTGCCTTTTTCCTTGCGCCTCATTGGTTCTGTTTTTCATCTGGAATAGTGGGCCGCCTTCTCCTCCATGGTTCCAAACTGCCGCCACACTTTTTGTGATTGGCTTGGCGTCGTTTCTTGTTTGGTTTACCCACACACTACGTCTGATTTTTAGGACTCTACAACAACAAAGTTCACAATAGTAGCTGCATCGGCTTGCAGCTTGTTGTAGCAATAGACCGGCTCGTTTCTGACATATGTACGTTTCGCTTCAAGCGGTGACTCCCGCCGCTTTTTACTTGCATAATGCGGATAGAGTAATGTTCTGTCACCTGCTATACTTTTGTTATGCCGATACATAAAGACCTAAACCATAACTTCTTTAAGGAGTGGACACCAGAGATGGCTTATGTCCTCGGTTTCTTTGCAGCTGACGGCACTATGATTAAAAACAATAGAGGAGCTCACTTTATTGAGTTTCATATCACCGATCGTATAGTATTATCGCGTATTCGAGATGTACTTGGCTCAAACCACAAAATATCTTTGCGTCCGAAGAAAAAATCCACACACAGGTTAGGATACCGATTGCAGATTGGAAGTAAGAAGATGTATGCCGATCTATCGGTATTAGGATTTACCCCCAACAAAAGCAAATCAGTTACATTTCCGGCTGTTCCCGTTTCTCTTGTCGGTGATTTTGTCCGTGGATATTTTGATGGGGATGGCTGCGTATATTTTAAGCTACATAAAGTTGGCGACAGAAAGAAACCTCGGTGGATCTTCACCACCAGATTTACTTCGGGATGTAAACAATTTCTTGTTGATTTGTTGTCTGTCTTAAGAAGCATGAAGCTTCAAAAAGGTTTTATTACCTCAAAAAATGGGAGCTATGATTTGGTATTTAGCCATAAAGACAGTGTTGCTTTATGCTATCTTATGTATAATAATGTTTCTCGTAATCTTTTCTTACCTAGAAAATTCAGGAGATTTAGGAAAGCCCTGCGTATTCTTTTTGGGAAGAAGGTAAAAATGCGGCTGTAGCTTAGTTGGTTAAAGCGCCGTCCTGTCACGACGGAGACCGCCGGTTCAAATCCGGTCAGCCGCGCATCGAATTCATACACGAGCATTATTGTTTTTGTTCTCATGGAAATAGCGCCACACCGAGGTACAAGACACGCAAAGATTACTGGTGATTTTGCGGAACACCTTGTTTTGTATTGGTTATCTAAACACGGTTTCGAATGTGCGAGAGTTGACCATACCGGCATTGATTTAATTGCAAGTAAAGGGAGTAAGTTTATTGGCATATCAGTAAAATCTCGGAGCCGCTTCGGAAAAGATGAAAGTGATAGCGTATCAATTCCTAAAGAAAATTTTAAAAAGGCCAAGGTCGCGTGTTTGGCCTTTCACTGTACCCCATATTTCGCAATTGTTGTGGATAACGGCGTAGATAAGTTTCGTGTTTACCTAATGTCCATGGAAACCTTGCTTAGAATTTCTCCTTTGAAAAAGAGTGGAGTCAATTGGAACATGAGGCAAAATTTCTTGACCAAGTACCTTGGTGATAAAGAAGTCTCATATTTTGAGATGAGCTACCAAACGATTCGATGGTAAAGTGTAAGCGTACAAAAAGTTGTATTCTATGTTAAGATATGCTATATTTGAAGAGTAGTTCGTTGAGTTATCAAAACTGTAGTCCGTGCAGGTAATTCGGACCGTTTATGTCTCCCGAAAGGGTAGGTGACTTGGGAAATCTGCGAGGAGCCACAAGACATACATGACTAACCATTTAAAGCGGTTGGGAGATTTCATTGAGCCAGTCGGGCTTGATTAAATCTCCTAGTCGCTTTTTTGTTTGTCTGTCGGCAACGGAAGCTCTGGGAGCACTAGCAGATAGCAAACAAAAATATGAAGCAATTAAAAGTACAATGGTCCAATGATGCGGTTCACAAAGTACCGATTAGAAAGGAAAACAGCGCGGAGGGGCTTGTTCAATACAGAGGTGAGTTATGGTGGATCAAACTAACTGGTAATAATCGGCTCGTAGAAGTTATACAGCATGACGGAACGCGTCGAAATGTGGAGATGTGTTGGGGGTACTTTCTTGAGATAATGTACAGTGGCCGCGTCATCAACGAAGCACTCCCCTCTCGAGAGGAATTAACAGCATTAAGAGCATCAGCATAATATACACTAAAAAAATTAAGGACGCTATTAAATTCGCTACAAAAACCCATGAGGTGTATCAAAAGCAGACACGCAAAGGGAAAGATATACCCTACATCACCCACCCACTTACTGTCGGGCTCATCTTGTCTCTAGCAGGAGGTAGTGAGGACATTATCATCGCGGGCATTCTTCATGACACTATTGAAGATAGTACCGCTGAAAAGAAGGTGACACCGGAAATGCTCACTGAAAGGTTTGGACAGAATGTGTCCAATCTAGTCTTGAGCGTAACCGAACAGAATAAAGCACTGCCATGGGAAGAGAGGAAGAAGGAGGCCCTGAAACACATTAAGACTTTCTCCTACGATTCACTTCTCGTTAAGTCAGCAGATACTATTGGAAACGTTTCGGAGCTGCTTGATGACTATGAAAGGGATGGGGGAAAGACTCTCACACGGTTCAATGCGCCAGAGAAAATGATCAAAAATTATCTTGAAGTTATCAGAGCTATTCTAGGGTGTTGGTCCGAGAGCCCTTTGGCTAGTGAATTGGAAAGCATAAAAACGGGGCTTGAAAATATGGAAAACTCTCAACAAAAAACCGTTCAGCCTAGTGGAGATGAATTTGTTAAACTTGGCGAAATTGCAAAGCGGTTTTGGGAAAGAGGAATTTCTGCAAATCCACCAAAGTTTGTTGTGTTTATGGGTGGGGTTGGTTCTGGAAAGACGACAATTCGCAGGGAAAAATTCTCAGAGAGCTATGTAAATTTTGACGCGGGAGAAATTAATAATTATTCCGAAAAGGAATTCGGGAAGGATAATCCAAAATTAGAGAGTCTTACAACATGGGTATGCGGTACAATTTTAGAAAAAAGCATAAATGAAAGGAAAAATATTGTGATAGAGATTATTGGAGATAGTAAAGAAGTTATCACTCCAGTTATAGACAAGATGATAGAAATTGGGTACAAGGTTGAGCTGATCCCAGTTTATTGTGGTGTAGAAGTTGCCTATGTTCGTCATCTCAATGCTGTTAAAGAAGATAAGGAATATTTATCATCTTATTTTACGCAAGAGGCTACTCTATATTTCTTCTATCAACTGCTTCAACTAGGTAAAATGAGGCCGTAGAAATTGCTACGCCCGACGGGATGTGGAACTGTGAGATTGCTTTTACCAACCTTAGTAGAGGGGGCTGTGGACAGCGTGGCATTGATTTTTTGACACATTCCTGTATACTATCCCCATAAGTCACCCGCGCCTCGCAAGAGTGTGCGGGTTTCTATTTGGGGTATAATCGGGGTATGGAAAGGATTTCTCTGTGCATAGATGGCGGTAATTTTACCATCTGGTAATAAAGAAACTCGGCATTGAGGAGAACCAGTTTGATTTTGACGCTTTTGCTCACCTGCTCATCAATGGCCGCACTGCCAGTGAAGGTTGCAAACGATTTTACAAGGGCTCGGTTCGTGAAAAGGAAGGGGACATGCGAAGCAAGGAGCTCATGTCCAGGCAAACCAAGCTCTTTACCACTTTGAAAAAGAGCGGGTGGGATATAAAGACGAGCAAGCTCCGGACGAGGGTAGAGGAACTGGTAGTTGATAGTCGTGTACTTGAGTATCAGAAGCTCAAGAAGATAGGTATTGAGAAAATACATACTGAAAGAATGAGAGAGAAAGGTATAGACGTGAAAATCGCGACGGACCTCCTGGTCGGCGCTTTTGATGACAAGTACGATACCGCCATTGTGGTAAGCTCGGATGCTGACCTCGTACCAGCGATAGATTGGGTGCGGAACAGAAAGAAAAAGAAGGTTGAATACATCGGGTTCTCTATTCCCGATATGGTAAGCCCAGAGAAATCAACAAAACCGTTGATGATGATGTTCAGTAAGACCGATGTTCAGCGAGTGTTCTCCGATGCTGAAATGCGAAAGTTCATCAAGCCGCCCGAAAGCACCCTTTTCTCTCAAATGAGCAAAGGAATATAGATTGTCGCATCATTCCTATCCTCAAACGCAGTTCCAACATCGTCCACTAGTCCGCGCAAATTTTAGAACGATATTTTGGGCCGTAGAAACATCTACGGCCGACGGGACCTTGAACTACGAGATTCATGCTCCGCATTCTATCCACAGGTAGGCCTCTCTTGACACATGAATTACATCGTATATACTTTGTAGCATGAAGACGGTAACGAGTATAAAGCTTGATAAACAGGTAAAAGAAGAAGCTGGCAAGCTGGCGTCCCGGATGGGACTCAATTTAAGCTCAGTGGTGAACGCCACACTGAAGAGATTTGTCATGGAGCGCAGAGTGGTCTTTTCTCTCGCACCGGAATTTAACGTGAAAACCAAGCGCGAGATTTTAAAGATGAGACGCGATGTGAAGCAAAAGAAAGATATTGTTGGACCCTTCGATTCCTTTGAAGATTTGAAGACCTCCTTGATGAAGTAACTGCGTTCTATGCACATTGCGTATCACCGGAATTTCAAGAAGACATTGCGAAAGCAGCCACAAAAAATTCAGAAGAGATTTTTGACGGCGTTACGAATCTTTGTAGCAGATCAGTTTCACTACTCCTTGAACAACCATGCGCTCGGCGGAGAGTTCAAAGGCATTCGCAGTTTTGATATTACCGGAGATGTGCGAGTGCATTATGAAGAAATTGAGGACGGTGTCGTGCTTTTGAAAATAGGTACGCATTCGCAGTTGTACGGTTAGTTGCGGAGGGTGCGTCGCCCCGTGGGTACTTACACCCTCAAGAGCGTTGGGAAATAGATACGTGTGCTGTTTCCGCGCTCAATGGCAATTCCAACAGCGTCCACTAGTCCGCGCACGCGAAAACTTACGCAAACCCATTCTTGCGGTATACTGTCGCTATGACTTTTGTCTACGCATTGGGAGCCGTCGCGATAGTAAGTCTTGTTTCTTTTTCCGGCCTCGTCGCGATAGCGATGCGAGAAGCGGCTTTGAAGCGTGTCGTGTTCCTGCTTGTAGGACTTGCGGCGGGGTCGCTTTTCGGCGACGCGCTCCTCCATCTCATCCCCGAAGCGCTTGAGAGCGGGATGGGGGAGATTGGTCTTGGCATCGCAGTCATGTCTGGAATCCTCTTTTTCTTCGCGCTTGAAAAATTCTTATACTGGCACCACTGCCACGGCGAGCATGAGGAAAACGAAGATACGCTTGCGACGCACAGCCATGAATCGAAGCCGCTTGGCGCGCTTGTCCTCACCGCCGATTTCGTACATAACGCCATAGATGGCGTTATCATCGGAACAAGTTTCCTCATCGGTCCTGAAGTGGGCGTCGCGACGACGGTTGCGGTAATACTTCACGAAATTCCCCAAGAAATCGCCGACTTCGGCATTCTCATTCACGCGGGGTGGTCGCGCGGGAAAGCACTTCTCTTCAATTTCTTTTCGGCGCTTTCCGCATTCTTCGGTCTCGCGCCCGTGTTTCTCCTTGGGACGCAGGTGGAGAATTTCGTACCCGCCGCGACGGCGTTCACTGCCGGTGCGTTCATTTACATCGCTGGTTCCGACCTTGTGCCGGAACTTCACAAAACCGAGGGGTTTGGCCGCACCGCCATTCAGATTTTTGCCATCTCGCTCGGTTTTGGAGTCATGCTTCTCCTTGCGCTTGCGGAGTAATATAATTAGTAGGACTTACGCGTTTCGTCATTTTCTGTCATTCCCGCGTAGGCGGGAATCCAGTATGTGGCCGTTTTTAGAGCCCTGGATTCCCGTTCCCCGCCTTCGCGAGGACAAGCTTCACGGGAATGACGCCGATTGCGTAAGTCCTAATTAGGTAAAAGTTCCTCCTCGTACACAGGGGAAAAGTGGGGGTTATGCAATGGAACTTCCACTTTTTTTGCCAAGCCAAAGAAAATGAAATAGGATTGTACTACTTAAGGATAGTAGGACAAGAAGGTCTGAAATACGCCGATGTAGCTCAGCAAGTAGAGCAACTCCATGGTAAGGAGTAGGTCGCCAGTGCAATTCTGGCCATCGGCTTCCGATGGAGTTGGCAAACTGCTTTGCCCGCGTCCGGAATTGCACAGCGGAGCATGTCGCGAGCTTCGAGCGACGGCGAGCTGGTGGCTAACCCGAGTCCGCCGACGGGCGGACGAGAGGTGAAGTCAATTCTGGCCATCGGCTCCCTAAAGCATGAATCATGTATCCTGAATCATGAATCAAGTGATGATTGAAACTTTTGTCCCCGAGACCCATGCGGAGAAAGTCCGCCGTGGCATGGGAGAAGCGGGGGCGGGGAAGGTGGGAAATTATTCACACTGCAGTTTCAGCGTGAAGGGAGTCGGCAGATTCAGGCCGGAATCGGGCGCAAAGCCAACCCTCGGCAAATTGGGGAAACTCGAAGAAGTAGATGAAGAGCGGATTACAATGCAGTGCGAGCGGCGGTTGCTGAAACAGGTAATTTCGGCTATAAAAGAAGCGCATCCGTATGAAGAAGCACCCATTTTCGTGTGTTCGCTGATGAACGCGGATTGGCATACGGGAAAACGCAAAAAATGCCGCCTTAACTCAGTTGGCAGAGTACCGCTTTCGTAAAGCGGGTGTCCCCAGTTCGATCCTGGGAGGCGGCTCCAGAATCAAAGATAAATCCCTTTCGCCGGATTCAGAACGCGCCGCGCGGAGCGCGGCATAGGGGGAAATGGGCAAACCGCGCGCTTCGCGCGCGTGGATTGAGAGGTTCAAAAAATACAGATCCGAAAACTTCTTGGAGGAAGGATTTTTTTGGAGGGGAGGACTAATACATGTGCGCTTGACCCACACACCCGTTCGCGCGAACCTTCGCTAAAGCGAAGACTCCCTAGTCAGAAATTTTACTTATTAGGGCCTCCCGAACATAGCACTTCAAAAAATGCCATGTTGGCAGAAGTTGAAAATACTTTTCCTTAAATTCCTGCGCCTCATTTTCATCTTGAACAATTTGATGTATATCAATCAAATCTCCATCCTTAAGACCCTCTGGTCTATGAATCTTTTGCCATGAAATTCCCAAAGCTGGATTCAAGTATGCTGTTCCAGATCCCTCTTTTAATCCATGCGCGTCCTTGACTATATCTGGAAATGGAAAACCAAGGTGCACGAACTTATTCCTGTACTGATAGGCACTATAAAAACACGAGAATACGACTTTCCCGGAATCATCGAATTTCTCCATCTGCTCACTGCAAGACCATTTTTTCTTATCCGCTTCCGCAACACATACATCGAATAAATCTGCTGCAATTTTAATACGGGAATCGTAGGATTTTATCGCCTGAATCTTGGAGTAAATATCTTTATTGAGCGAGGAAGAAACCGACGCAACAAATGAGCCAAAATCACACGCGCCCTTGACCGACCCCACTGCGTCCAAGATTCTCATCAAGCCAAGATAACTGTCAGCACAAAAATTTGGAAAAAGTAATCGCGCATTGTTGTATGCGTCAAATAATAACTGCAGTCGTATTGCTTCAGTTTCTTTTTTACTATCACCCGATTGGAAATTTTTATCTATAACAGTTCCTATTTTCTCGAAAAGGTTCTCGTCGAAATCAGTTTGAGATACGGGGCGTTGCGACTGTCGTTGAATCAACGGCATACCAAAGTAAAACCCGTGTCCGCCTGATAGCCATTTTTCTTTTTGGATACCTATATCCAAAACAAATCCAAGAATGGAATCATTTCTTGAAAAATGTGCCGCGGTGGGCTTCTCTTGATCAATTAACCTATGCGCATAGTCTCCAACTAACACGAGAGTTCCATCGTCGCATCTTATTATTTTTACAAGCCCAAGCTTTCCTATTTTTATAGAACGACCTTGAAGATTGAAGTCCATTATTTGCCACGATTCAATCTCCATATCATCTTTTGGTTCTTCGTTCATATTTTTCTTGTATAATGTAATTATGTTCTATTTTCTCTACGCTCGCAAAAGTACCGATGTTGAGGACAAACAAGTTTTGTCTATTGAGGCGCAACTTGCCGAACTTCGCGCGCTTGCGAAGCGCGACAATCTGGAAATCGTCGAAGAGTTTATCGAAAAGAAATCCGCAAAGATTCCGGGTCGCGCGATTTTCAACGACATGATGTTGCGCATTGGGCGCGGCGAAGCGCAAGGAATAATTTGTTGGAAGATAGATCGCCTCGCGCGCAACCCCGTAGACGGCGAACAGATACAATGGCTTTTGCAACAGGGCGTGATTCGCCATATCCAAACGCACGACCGCTCGCACTATCCAAATGACAATGTTTTGATGATGTCCGTTGAGTTGGGAATGGCGAACGAGTATGTGCGCCAGTTGAGCGCGAACACGGCTCGCGGTCTACGACAAAAAGCGCGGCAAGGCATCTACCCCGGTCTCGCCCCTATCGGCTACCTCAACGACCCGCGCACCAAAACGATTCGCGTCCACAAGAAAAATGCTGCGCTTGTGCGCGAGATGTTTGAACGCTACGCGAAAGGCGCAACCCTGAATGACTTGGCAATATTCCTTGAAGATGCGGGCGTGATGTCCAAAGGAAACCGTCGCGTCCACATCTCGCGCATTTCGTTCATTTTGCAGAATCCATTTTATTACGGCCACTTCCGCTACGCGGGTGAGTTGTACGACGGCACACATACGCCGCTCATTTCAAAATCTTTGTATGACAAGGCGAATGCAGTTTTGCGTGGGCGCGGCCGGACATTGGCCGTCAAAACCGAACCCGCGCCGCTATGCGGCCTTTTGCGGTGCGATTTCTGCGGCATGGGCATCACGGCCGAAGTGAAAGAGAAACACCAGTTGAATGGCAACGTCCACCATTACACCTACTACCGCTGTACTCGCAAGAACAAGGCCGTGAAATGCAAGGAAGCGCCGATGCGAAGTGAGCTGTTGGACGCGCAACTTTCGGCGCTTCTTGGCGAGTACGCCATGCCGCAAGAATGGGTATCGCCTTTGTCGGCGATGCTCGATATAGATGCGGCAAACGCCTCAAAAACGGCGGCGGAGGCCGTTCAAGAACTGCGGGACAAGATTTTTGATATTTCCAACAAACTTGAACGTCTGACGGACGTATATGTTGCCGAGGATATTGAACGCGAGGACTACTTGTCCCGCCGCCGCGCTCTCATAGGAGAGCGTCGGACGATTGAGGAGCAAATCGTCCGTCTTGAACGAGCCCCCGCCGCATGGGTTGAACCTGTCAGAAACTGGATACAAGACGCTTCGCGTCTTGGTGAAATAACAAAATCCAAAGACCTCCCCTCCAAAAAATCCCCCCTCCAAAAAGTTTTCGGATTGAACCTCTCAATCCACGCGCGCGAAGCGCGCGGTTTGCCCATTTCCCCCTATG
>Ga0155932_154_pt2 | contig 57351 bp, 61 predicted proteins | sample RifCSPlowO2_02_FD_107586 | JGI IMG/M metagenome (GOLD analysis project Ga0155932, IMG submission 107586) | Candidatus Taylorbacteria bacterium RIFCSPLOWO2_02_50_13 | reverse complement strand
CATAGAAGCAAAGGATGGAATAGAGTTTTAGCAAAATTATGACGGCCGTCATAATTTTGCTAAATCGAAAGACCGAATAGTATTGGTATCATACGTCAGCTAAGATTATTCAACCTATAACCACGCGCTCGGTTGGAGAAACGCCCTGCGCTTGCGCAGGGTAGTTTACAGGTATGCATTTACTTAGAAAAATGCAGTTTTGGCAAAACCTCCTTCTTGGTCATTTTAAGGGGAAATAGTATTATCGTATATTCATTGCGCCCGTGGTGAAAAGGATCTCATATCTGTCTTCGAAACAGACGTTCCAGGTTCGATTCCTGGCGGGCGCACCAGACAGGAAAAGTCAGAGTTTTGATATTTTAAGAAGGAACGACGCACCGATGGTAAACAATTTTCCACATCTAGAACTTCTTAAAGAAGGACTTCCAGAGCTCATAAGTAAATTACTGTAAAAGAGGGCAATGTTGAATTTAAAAGAGCCGTACCTGTTGAAAGTAAAAAAGAAGCCGTTGAAAAACTTCGTAGACGTATTGATATTATCGTTGGAGAGTGGACAATTACCTTAATTCCCCTAGATATTTAAGGAGAAGATGTTAGCATGGCTATAATTAGCGGCAAAAGAGCTGACTGGTTAATTGAAAATGCGGGTATGGTTTAATGGTAGAACAGCTGGTTGCCAATCAGCTGGCGGGAGTTCGATTCTCCCTACCCGCATAACAAGATATGAGCTGAACCCTAGCGGCCGAAGATCTCATCTTCCGGGATGTAGCTTCCAACGTTAGAACCTTCAGAGCTGTGGATAAGACAGTGAATATGTGTATAAAGGACAGTTATCAATTCGCATGAAATACTAGTTATACGACCAATATTAGGGCTATCTCTTAAATAAAAGGACAACGTCCTTTAGAGTTTCACGTGAAACCTAGCTATAGCAGGGTATATCTCAATGGATAAGCCAATATCATTACAAGTGGGTGTAAAGGTATTTTTGAAAAACAGGGAAAGGAAATTTCTTTTGCTCAAGCGATCACATGCGCGATATCCTAATATTAAAAATTTCTGGGATATTCCTGGGGGAAGAATATTTCCCGGCAGTTCGCTTCAAGAAAACATAGAGAGAAGTCTTTGAAGAAACGAAGATGTCTCTTTTGACAGAGCCGAAAATTGTTTTTGCACAAGACATTATCAGAATGTCGGAGAAACACATTGTCCGATTGACATTCGTCTCATCTACGGAAGGCGAACCCGTTCTTGACGAGGAACACACCGACTTCAGATGGCTCACGCTTGATGAGATGCGACAAATAAAGAAACTTGATGAATTCACGCGAGAGGTATTGGAAAAGAAATTTTGTGAAATCTGCTCAACATGAAAAGGACACGGCGATAAGATTTTGTCCTTTAAGTAAATGAGGTTTAGAGAATCCTATAGGTTCGATAATTTCTAAAGGACATCAACACTTCCATAAAGGACAGTCTAAAGGACATGTCCTTTAGAAATTTTCTGCTAGTGTCTAATTATCCCTGGTGAGAATACACACGCGAGATTTTTGATTCAATGCACCAAGGCCTTGCTGACGCGTATATTTAAGGGTATGGACTCCAAAAGTGAAATTAAGATGAGGACCGTGCAGAATACTGGCCCACTAGGCGAAGAACTCGTTGTAAGGTTTCTTATGAAACGCGGGCACTGTGTTGTTGATAGAAACTTTCGACGGCCATGGGGTGAGCTTGACATCGTCTCAAAGATGAACAATGTAATTCACTTTATTGAGGTCAAATCAACATCATCATGCGTGAATTCAGAAAGACTATCTTACAAAGCGCGAGATTTTAAAGAAATTATTTCGATTGTTACACACGAAACATCAGCTTATGGAAAGTCGCTTGAACCTATAACATCAAGGCGGTACGAAAGACAGGCAAAGGACCACTATCGACCAGAGGATAACGTACACCCCGCAAAGATGAAGCGTCTAAAGCGCATAATTCAGACATATTTGAATACAAGGCATGTTTCAGATGAAACGAATTGGCAATTTGATGTTGCAACGGTGTATATAGATAAGGACCAAAAGCGGGCGAGAATAAATCTTCTTGAGAATTTAATTCTATAGGACATGATGTCTAAAGGACATGAGGACATGTTTGGCACACTGTCCTTTATAATGTCCTTTATAATGTCCTTTAGAAAATTGTGCGGATTGTGGTAATATCATCGAAGGGTAGTGGGTGATTTCAATGTAATTTTTATCAACCGAAATGGAGCGGGAAATGGTGTAACCACCCAATTAGAACAGCAAGTTGTCTACGGGACACAACGATAGCATACCTAGCCCCTTTGATTGGGGAATCGTATAGCGGTAGTATGCATACTTCTTGTCCGAGAAGATCTTTATAAAGCGTGGTATGGTGTAACGGTAGCATATCCAGCACCTTTGAACGGGGAATCGTATAGCGGTAGTATGCATGCTTTGGGAGCATGCGGTCTGGGTTCGACTCCCAGTTCCCCGAATGAAAAAAGGTGCTGGATAGTCCCAGTTCAAATCTGGGTACCCCGAAAAATGAAAATGAAAAAAAAGAATTTTTGTACACTTTATCTCATCCGGCATGGTGAGACAGAGTGGAACAGAGAAAAAATTATCATGGGGCATATTGATACGCCGCTTACTGAAACTGGTTTGCGACAGGCGAGTGAGCTTGCCGCATTTCTTGAACCAGTTCGTTTCTCTGCCGTGTACTCTTCAGATTCTCCTCGAGCGGTTCGTACAACAGCAATTGCGGCCGGCATCGCATCCTCTTCAATTAGAAAAATGGTGGAATTACGAGAACGTGATTTTTCTCGTTTCGAGGGCACGTCAGCTACTCTGTTCAGAGAACAGAACAAGGAATCTCTCTTGACCAAAGACGCCTTGCCTGAACCGGAGCGTTGGCACTTTAAAATCGCTGACTGTGTCGAAAGTGATAACTCAATTGCAACAAGAATCACGTCTGTCTTACGGCACATTTCGCAATCTCATTTCGGAGAAACCGTGCTCGTAGGGACACACGGAGGCCCTATTCGCTTTTTGCTCGTCAAATTGGGGTTCGCACCATACGGTTCGCTCCCCTCTGGCACGTTTAAAAATTGCGGATATGTTGTATTGGAATCGGATGGCGAGATCTTTACTATTAAGGAGGTCAACGGCGTCGAAAGGCATGAAAGCAGCAATAGTAAATAATCTCGCAGTCGAATACATAGACGAAGGGAAAGGCCCTATTTTATTTCTTTTGCACGGCTGGGGGGATAATTTACACACGTTTGATTCCTTGCTTGCAAAACTTTCTGCCTCATTTCGAGTCGTGAGATTAGATTTGCCCGGATTTGGGGGAAGCGAGGCACCGGAAGAGTCTTGGGGGGTGGAGGAATACGCTTATTTTGTTAAGTCGTTCATCGAAAAACTTGGAATCCCGTCATATATTATTATCGGGCATTCATTTGGCGGAAGAATCGCGATTAAAGGGGTAGGCATCGGCCTACTGAAGCCCCAGAAAGTCGTGCTCATCAGCGCCGCCGGTTTGGCAACGAACAGAAAAGTCCGGAATCAACTACTTAGACTCATTGCAAAAATTGGTAAAATAGCCCTTTTTCCATTTTCGAGCGATGTAAAGGAAAGATTGCGTCTGAAACTGTACCGAAAGGTGGGTGGCGAGGATTATATACATGCCGGAGCCTTGAAAGAAACCTTCCTTAGAGTCATAGGGGAAGATTTGAGTCCCGCGGCTCAAAAGATAAACATTCCGGCATTGCTTATTTGGGGTGAGAAAGACACAGCAACTCCACTTTTGAACGGAAAACGACTCGAAGAACTCATTCCAGACTCTACACTGGAGGTTTTGGAGGGAGCCGGGCATTTTGTGCATCAGGAGAAAACAGATAGCGTCGCCGCGTTGATACAAGCATTCATTTCACAATGAAAGACCTTCTTTCACGCTACCATCCGCGCTATGTCCGCTCGCTCGTCTATATGATGCAGGCGAGCGAGTACCGCGTTCGTGATTTTCTGCGTTGGTTTTGGCGCGTGCGTGATTTTTTGCATGTTGAGCAACGCAAGGAGTTGTTCATGACCTCGAAAAGTCTCCTTTGTCTTGCCGTAGGGTACGGCTTCCTTTTCATTCTATATGCGCTCGCAATCGCGGTGCTTGTTTGGGGCATTGCGTGGTGGCAGTATCCCGTATTTTTACTAATCATATTAACCTCTCCATTTATTCTCGTGTGCGTCGTGTCTGTTTTTCTCATCATTGTCAATTTTCTGCAACAGCCAATAGAATACGTAATCATCAGACAGGTTGGGCAGAAATTGGCCGGCCATCGAGGTCTCAAAATTGCTATTGCCGGTAGTTTCGGAAAGACCAGCATGCGGGAAATTCTGAAAGCAGTGCTCGGAACCGGCAGAAAAGTAGCCGCTCCGCCGGAAAGTTACAATACGCCGCTTGGCATCAGCCGTTTCGTGCGAACGTTAAAAGGGGATGAAGACGTACTCATCTTTGAACTGGGCGAGTACTATCCCGGGGATGTAAGACGTCTTTGCAGGTTAATTCGGCCTGATATCGGGGTCATCACTGGCGTCAATGAAGCGCATCTTGAAAGGTTTAAGGACATCGAACGGACCCGGAAGACTATTTTTGAACTGGCGGACTTTTTGCATGAGAAACCGCTTTCTCCCTGCATCGCATCCGAAAAGGGCGGCAATGGTATGAATACTGGAGCGACTTTTGGCGTGAAAGTGTACATAAACGGGGAAAATGCGACGGCACGAAAGTATACCCGCGCGAGAGATGTGCTGTATAGTCGGGCGGGAACTGGAGACTGGAGGGTGGAAGATGCGAAGACCGATCTTAATGGCTCTTCTTTCATCCTCCGAAGCGATTCACGAACAATTCGCGCGCATTCAGCTCTGCTCGGCCTGCATCACGTTGGCCCGCTGGCAGTGGCCGCCGATGTTGCATCGCGACTCGGACTCCCAACGGGACAAATAGAGGATGGGATTGTGAAAACCAAACCGTTTGACCATAGACTAGAGCCGAAGACAAATGCGCAGGGGGTGACGATTCTTGATGACAGCTATAACGGCAACCCGGACGGTGTCCGGGCGGTCATTGAATTTCTTTCATCGCTCAAAGGCGCGAGGCGATGGTATGTAACTCCCGGTTTGGTTGAGATGGGAAAGAAAAAAGAGGAAGTGCACAAAGAAATAGGTCGCGAGCTCTCCCGCGCCGGCATAGAAAAGGTGATTCTTATTCGCAATTCCGTCACGCCTTTCATCGAAAGGGGGTTACAGGAAGGGAAGTATTGCGGGGAGGTCATGTGGTTTAGCAAGGCGCTCGGCGCTTTTGCGGCACTCCCCAACTTTACCGTGAAAGGAGACGTGGTGCTACTCCAGAATGATTGGCCGGATCAGTACGCGTAAAAACCGACCGCGGTTTTTTGTCCCGCGGCATCCAAAAAGGTTTGGCGTTAAACCACCGTTGTTAACTTGCACGGAACGTATGGTTTGTGGATCAGGATGACGTTAACATGGACGCCACTGCGCTGTAAACGCCTAAAAATCAAATTTATTTTAACATTTAGAACAATGAAAACAATTGCAGTTATTTTCGGCGGACGAAGCGCGGAGCATGATGTTTCTATTATCACCGCGCATATCCCGGTTATGCAGTCGCTTCATGCAGCGGGTGGTTTTGATGTCTGGCCCGTGTATATTACGAAAGTGGGAGATTGGTACGCCGACAAGGCGATGAATGACTTCGCGTTTTTCAAACAAAGCAACTATGAAGATATTTTGAAAAGGAAAAGAAAGGTGCGATTCCTCTTTGATAATGGTCTGAAGTTTATCTGGCCCGGGTTGCTTGAGAGCAAGATAAAGATTGATATCGTATTTCCCGCGATGCACGGCACCTATGGCGAGGACGGCTCTCTCATGGGTCTTCTTCGCATGGCGAAGGTGCCGTTTGTCGGGTGCGATATGGCCGCTTCGGCTGTCGCGATGGACAAAGCATTCACCAAGCAAGTTCTGCAAGCCGAGGGCGTGCCGGTAGTGCCGTTTGTATGGTGCACAAAATCCGATTGGAGTACCTCGATATTTTTGGAAAAGAGCGCGAAATTGAAATACCCGTTGTTTGTAAAACCGGTGCATCTTGGTTCGAGCATCGGCATCACCAAAGTAAAACGGCAAAGTGAGCTTGAAAATGCGATTGAGGTCGCGTTTCATTACGATAACAAAGTGCTTGTTGAAGAAGGCGTTGAGAATCTTATCGAAGTAACGCTCCCGATAACCGGAAACGATGAGCCAGAGCTTGCCTCCGTTGAGCGGCCGCTCAACAAAACAGGATTTTTTGATTTCAAAGATAAATATCTTTCCGGCGGGAAGGGGAGCGGAGTAAACAGCGAATATAGCGAGATTCCCGCAAAGATTGGCGATGAACTCACGAAACAGGTGCGGGAACTCGGCAGGAAGACCTACAAAGCGCTTGGATGTTCCGGCATCGCACGCGTCGATTTTCTCATCGACAGCGCGACCAATAAGATATTCGTCAATGAAGTGAATACACTGCCCGGCAGTTTGTACCACCACAACTGGAGAAAATCAGGGATCTCAAGCGTTGAACTTGTCATTAAACTCGTGAAGCTCGCCGAAGAGCGTTTCGAGGACGAGCAAAACCTCATCCACACCTTCTCCTCCTCTATTCTCCAAAAAGTCGGCGGCCCCAAAGCGCAATAGCTCTACTTTACCTAAGTAAAGTGGAGCCGTGGGCGCAGAATATAAAGGCGTATATGAACAAATATGGACCAAAAAACGGCGGTAAGGCAACTCAAAGAATTGGAGCGGTTGGGGAGAGGGAAACCGATGCGTCTTGCGGCGGAGGGGTGGAAGGAGGAGTGGCAGACCTTAATTTCCATACTTATGTCGGCGCGGACGCGAGATGAAACGACGGTGTTTGTCGCGGAAGAATTATTTTCAAAATACAAAACTCTCTCCGCGCTCGCTGGAGCAAAACCAGAAGAAATGTCCGCTATCATCGGGCCGGTGAATTTTTTTCAAAATAAAACCAAGTACGTGATTGCCCTCGCCAAAGTGCTTGTAGAGCGCTATAAAGGAGTGCCTCCGCGCGATATACAAAAACTCATTGAACTTCCCGGCGTTGGCAGAAAAACCGCCAATGTGTTTCTTTCCGAGTACGGCGCCGACGCAATCGGCGTGGATACGCACGTCGCGTACATCTCGCAAAGACTCGGTTGGACGAATCATTCGAATCCGCATAAAATCGAAAAAGACCTCGAAACGCTTTTCCCGCGAAACTACTGGAGCCGCGTCAATCGCACGTGTGTCCGTTTCGGCAAGACCTATCAAAGCAGGAGAAGAAAAGACGAATTGCTGGATAGTCTCAAAAAAATCTAACTCCCCCATCCTCCTCTGCGCTCCACTTTACTTAAGTAAAGTGGAGCGCAGAGAACACGGAGTAAAAATCGGCAATTTTTCAGCGAGGGATTTGGACGCGCTATCGATTACTTGAGAAACAATTCATCTTGCGCTAGTATTTCAACATGAAAGAGTCTCTAGATTTTGAATCCGTCCACGATAGAACGCACAAGTTGCTTACCGGGGTAGAGCAACCGCGCAATGAAGGCGAACATCAAATCATTCTTGCAGTGGAACTGTTTACTCGCAATCATCTTTCAGAAGGTATGCACATCGACGATGTAGATTTCCAAAACAGAATGATGTATTACTGGATATCTAATGGATATGCAAAAGCATTTAGAGATTTGATAACGCATCGGGATTTTAAGAGAAAAGAGAATTTCAGATTGAATGGTGATGTTTTGAATGTGACGCTCTCTGACGTGGAGTACTTCCTCCAAAATAAGGAATTGCCGGAGCAATAACCATCTTTGAAATGAGCGTAAAAGATTACGAGAACCGCGCGAGGTTTTCAGAAAAGCGCATCATCCGATTTCAAAATAAGGTTCTTGATTTCTACCGAAAGCGCGGAAGAGTTTTTCCGTGGCGGAATATACGCGACCCGTATGCCATTTTGGTTTCGGAAGTGATGCTCCAGCAGACGCAGGTGGACAGAGTGGTCCCGAAATATCTCGAGTGGCTAAAACGATTCCCGACCGTATCCTCACTTGCATGCGCACCGAAAGGGGAAGTCATCAAGGCATGGCAGGGACTTGGATACAACCGTCGGGCGCTCCACCTTAAGCGCGCGGCGGAAGTCATTGCCACAAAATACAAAGGAAAAGTGCCGCGCACTTTAGAGGAACTTCAATCCCTTCCTGGGATCGGGCCGTATACCTCCGGCGCCATCGCGGCGTTCGCTTTTGGTATGAATCTGCCGTTCATCGAGACAAATATCCGAACGGTGTTTATCCATTTCTTTTTTAGAGGAAAGAAAAAGGTGAGGGACGAGGAGATTTTAGAATTAGTTGTAAGAGCGTTGCCGAACAAGGTTCGACTTCTTTCCCGACATAAGGTCGAACTTTGTTCGGTGCGAGAGTGGTACAACGCGCTCATGGACTGCGGGGCGATGCTGAAGAGAGCCGTCGGTAATGTAAACACGTGCGCCGCAAAGTACGCGAAACAGTCCGCGTTTAAGGGGTCGAGAAAGGAGATTCGCGGAGCAATCCTCCGGCGCGCGACGGAAAAAGAAAAGGTTACTCTTGCAGATTTCAAAGAGCACCAAACAAAATTTTCCGTTCCAGAAATATTTTCCGAGCTCGCCTCCGAAGGATTTCTCCGAAAAATAGGAGAGGACTTTACGCTAGCGTGAATAGCGATGAAACGTTTTGTAAGGAAAATTGAAGATTTTTCGTGTGAGAGATGCGGCATGCGTGTAACGGGAAGCGGTTATACCAACCACTGTCCGCAGTGCCTTTGGAGCAAACACGTTGATGAAAACCCCGGGGACCGCGCTTCCCCATGCGGGGGAAATATGGAGCCAATCAGTGTTTCCGTTCACTCTCGCGGCATCTATCGCGTGCTCCATCGCTGCGCGCGCTGCGGTTTCATTCGCATTCAAAATGCTGGGAAAACGGACAACATAGAACGCCTTATTGAGCTTTCGACGAATCCGTTTAAGAAGTAGCTTTTCATCATTTGCACATTTTGGGTCCCCGCTTTCGCGGAGATGGCAAAAGAAATGACCGAGGCGTCATTCTTTTGTCAGCTCGTCTTCGAATATCTTTCGCAGGTTGGGCGCGACGCGCTCATTAAAATCTTTCGCGCTCTCGTGCACGTCTTCAGCAAGCAGAAAACGAATACCATCGCCGGTAGTCGCTCGGAGACCTGAATCAATATGTGATAGCGTAAGAGCATTGAGATCGCGCTCCCCGGTTGTTTTTCCCGTTGAAGAAGTAACGATAAGGCCAATGAGTGTATTTTCTTTGCTTACGACAGCTCCTCCGCTTGAGCCCTGTTGCGCCACGACCGATCCTCCCAAACTGAATACATCAGGCGTTTTTTCCTCGAAACTATACACCGTGCCGGTCATCACAATAGAAGAGCTTGGGTACAAGTCCTTCTGAATGGTAATGCCGCTCAAAAACCCGACGGGGTAGGCGGCAATGAGCACTTCCGCAGGTTTGCGGAGCGAATTGTCGCTAAAATCCATCGGGACATAGGGAAACAGCTCCGGTAGAGGAGTATTCGCGGCAATCGTGCTTTGTATGAGAAGCAGGGCGAAGTCGTTTTCTCCGGTTCCGGTCGGCTCGTCCGCGGTTATTTTTGACGCGTTGTCGCGCACCCACGAAGGAGGGATGAACAGTAGTGATGCCCGGTATTTATTTCGCGCCGGCTCGCCGGTCCGTATGACGCATTCTATGCTTCCCGGAGTCGGATAGTCTTGAAGCAAAAAGTATTGTCCCAAATGCGCGTTGGTGAGAATGATGCCGCGCGGGTCTACGATAACACCGCTTCCGGAGACGAGATTGAATGAACCGCCCCGCACGCTGGTACAGATGATGTTGACCAGCGCCGCTCGCGTTTTTCGGTTAACCTCCTCAAAGGAGAACTCTGGAGCTGGAGCGGTTGTTGATGCGTTTACCGTCGAAAGTTCTGGCGCGCGCGGCGATATCGGTGTTGCTAACGCGGCGTATGTTTCTTGTGCTTCCAGCGGCGGGGCAAGAAAAAGTGCGTTGAGCTTGTTTCGGGTAAGCGGCCCCGCGATGCCGGTACCTCGGGGAAATCCCGCCGGAAGAAGGATTTCAGCAGCGTATTTTTCCTGAAATTTTACAACCGCGGCTTTTGTGGCAAGACCGAAATAATTCGTTTCAGCTCCGGCGCCGCCAATGAGTCCCGGCGCGTTTACGCGCGTCGCGCTGTCGCGGTTGAGGAGTATCTGCAGATAGCGGACATCTTTTCCGCGCGCTCCAAAAAGAAGCGTGCGCGAAAAACGAAACGTGGAAAGAATGTCATCGTTTGGGAATCGTTCTGAAGAGAAGCCAAGTCCTGTTCGCGCGGCCTCAATTTTAGAAATTATTTCGCCTACTTGTGTCTGGATTGCTTCGACAGTTTCCGCGTATACGCGTGTTATTTCGGGGGCGGCTAAAAGCACGTCGGCGATCAGGGCAAACGTTAGAATTATGGAAACAATAGTTTTGAACAAAATTCGCATGAATGTCCATTATACAAGGGTCATACATAAATGACGAATCATGCGCCGGAAAATTGCGACCGACCACTTTTTTTGTTACGCTGTGGCAACTCATGCGGGTATGGTTTAGTGGTAGAATGACACACTTCCAATGTGTAGACCCGAGTTCGATTCTCGGTACCCGCAAAAAATCTACGGAGTTTTGTTCTACATATACTCAAACATAATCCGGAATACTTCGGCGATGCCGCAGGGGTGCCGGCTTCCTTTGTGCAACCGATTCATATCATGGCAACAGACTGGGCGAAGCAAGACAAAATCACGTGAAAAACCGCTTGCGAGCGGTAGCGGACGGTGTCGAGCCGGACCGCGGAATTTTGCGAGGCCTTTTTCTTTATGCAGACAGTGAATCGGAAAATAGTTTATACTAATGCGCATGCACATCGGCACGACGACACTCGCGATTCTCTTCGCCTATAAATTCCCCGCGCTGTTCTTCGGGGGATTCTTTTTGGGTGAAACCGTCATCATCCCGGCGGCGTTTCTTGCCGGGCAAAATATCCTTTCGCTCTCTGAAGTATTCTGGCTGACGTTTCTTGGGACCGTAAGCGCGGACGTACTTTGGTTCCTTGTAGGTCCCTTTCTATGGAAGGTCGCCCACCGTTTTGAGACCATATCAACAAAAAGCGAGGCGGTGCTGAAACGGCTTGACGAACTCTACGCGAATCAGCCGTTCCGCGCGCTTCTCGTGAGCAAGTTCGTCTTTGGAACCAGATTTCTTACGGTCATCTACCTTTCGTTTGAACGGGTCTCCGCACTGCGATTTCTTGTAATGAACTTCCTTTCGACGCTTCTGTGGCTCACCACGATAGCCGCGTTGGGGTGGCTCGCGGGGGAAAGTATCATCAATCTTTTGCCGATTATTTCGGACGTGAAATATGCGTTTCTTTTTATCGTCCTCCTCGTCATTGCTCTCAAGCTCGCGCCGATCTGGTTTCAGAAAAAAATCATGCACGAGAAGCCGCCGCTTTAAACACGCGCCGGAAATAGATGGGACGGTCTTTCACTGAAAAAGCAGAGACTTCAAGAACCATCCTACCCCAAGACCTTCTCTCTTCCCAAATGCACGCGAGAGGAGAATCTTGAATCAAAACGGTAGTTTGACAGACGAGTTTAGTGTGTATAATTAGATTTAGAAAGCAACCCAAATTAAAATTCAACCGAGGGGAGTTATATGGAAACAATTGGGGCAATTTTTAGAGCCGTCAGTATCGGTCTCGGACGAGTAAAGTGTCCGAAGTGTCAACGCCCCGCTGTAAAGTCAAGCCGATTCTACGTCAGGCGAGCGCGGGGAAAGTTGTTTGATACCGAGGTGCGGTATTACCGATGCCGCTGCGGCTACCGCTGGCTGCGCTTCTGGTGATTTCCGGGCCGAAAGAAACAGGTTGGGGAGGCCGGCTTTCTCGCGGTGAGAAGGCCGGCCTATTAACTTTGAAGACCATAGATGTTGTGTTACATTGTCTGAATGGGAAGCAAGCTCATGAAACTGTCCAAAAGAACGGGTTTTACCCTCGTTGAACTTTTGGTGGTAATCTCCATCGTTTCCCTTTTGTCGTCGGTGGTTTTGTCTTCTCTTAATTCCGCGCGCGAAAAAGCCAGAGTGGCCGCGGGCCTTCAGATGAGCGCGAATATCTATCACGCCGTCGGCGATGCGACCGTCGGCGCGTGGTCTTTCCAAGAAGGCGCGGGAAACACTGTTAATGATAATTCCTCGAACGGCCTCAATGGGACGATAACAGGGGGGACATACGCCTGGCAGGACGATCATCCAAGAGCCGGTAAATCCCTATTTCTTTCGGGCGGCGCTTACGTCAGTCTGGAAAATCCCGGCGGGAAATTAAACAACCCCAATAATTTCGGCGGCCAGACGGCAGGCTCCTCGGCCGTGGAAGCGTGGATAAAAGTTACGGACATGCCGGCAGGTTCCTACAACGGCAGCACGATAATTACCAGAATGGGCGGCATTCATTATTTTAAAGTCAACAGTTTTCTTGGCGGGAAACTGCGTACCATGGTTCGAACGTCCGGCGGGGTAAATTACTGGTCGACATCCAATAACGCCGTTGCGGTGGGAAAGTGGACACATGTGATTTTTGTCCTGGAAGCGGGTGTCGGTTATAAATTTTACATCGACGGCAAACTGGATGCGTCGGTGGCAGAGCCGAACTTGATCATCGCTGATTACGGAACCGATTCCGCCATCGGCAACATTGTTTGTTGCCCCGGTTCTTATCCGAATACCTTTATGAAAGGCAATATCGCGCTTGTCCGTCTTTATGGTCGTGCGCCGACCGCGTTTGAGGTGCGAAGATTGTTCGCCGACGGCACAGCCAGAATGGCGGCCTTGGATAATTCAATCGCATCCGAATGAAATACCGAGCAGTATGTTCCAATTCAAAAATGATACCGAGCTGGAGCATATTCCAAAACTCTTGCCTGCTACGAAGCTCTGAGAACTCTACGTTGACATGAATCTCCTCATATGCTAGCATGTTTCCAACAAAGCTACATGTAGAAAAGAGTCGATTCATAACATAAGTCTTTGTATTTATAAGTAGGAGCCAAAGATGACCGGAACAATCAAGAAACTGACCGACAAGGGCTTTGGATTCATTACCGGCGAAGGCCTTTCGAAAGACCTGTTCTTTCATAGTAAGGCGCTCGTCGGGGTGCAATTCAGCGAGCTTCAAGAAGGAGACAAGGTTTCTTTCGAGACTGAAGAGTCTCCGAAGGGAATGAATGCCGTCAACGTCCAGAGAGCATAACTCGCAGCGCAAAACACCCCGCCTCACAGGCGGGGTGTTTTATGTGTAGAGACCCCCCGCGCGGCGGTTTTTTGTAAAGCTCTGGTATATAATTCCTGTAAGTAATACCATTTCTTAATATCCCTTACCCATTATCCTAGACTGTTTAGCTTAAAATCTTGTTCTTTTGAGCACAAATTTGGAAGAGGTTGATTAGAGATGGTATCAAGATAACAGATAGATACGCAGTTTGCGGCTGTCACCGATGGAAGCATTGTGTTTTTTTTTGAGAATGCTATCATTGACTTTGCCATAGAGGGTTACATTTATTAACATAATTGACAAAACAAATGACATGAAAGAAGAAAAATTTGAAGAAACTCTTTCGGCAAGTAAAGAAGAGGGCAGTATCGCCGTCTTGGGCGAGCAAAACGAAACGGCGGAGGGTAATGGAAGCCCGGCAACCGAACAGGAAACAGAAAGCGCGCCGTTTGCAGAGGACAAGGAATTAGCTGCGCTTCTTAAAACTGCAGAGGAAGTCATGGACATGCCGCCGCCCCGCGATCCGAAAGAAATTGACGAAAAAGCCGAGCAGTGCGATCGGCTGGAAGAGCGCTTGAAGGAACTGCCGGATATAAACCAAGGCAGATTGAAGCGTCTGGAAAAGATTGAGAAAAAGTGGCGCGAGGAAATGGCGGTAAGACGCAAGAAAGCGGAACTTCCTGGTGAAGAGTACGAACGGTTTGCGGAAAGCGAAAAAGGAAAGGCGCTTCTGGCCAATCTGCAAAAGGTTGAGGTGGTGGTTGCGAAAATGGAGCGTGAGAAACGAGATGACGACGGGTTCGTGCGAACACGGGAAGCGTTACGCGCCAAGCAGGATGCCCTCATAGAGAGCGTCACCAATACCGTATTTGTTTCGGCAGAGGAGGCATTTGAGGAAAGAATCGCGAAGGCGGGAGCGCGCGCCCATGAACTGTATGCGCGTCGCGCCAGCGAGATTGCCGCGCGGGTTGAGGAGCTGGAAAAAGACCCCGAAGTGACGAAGCGGCGCCTTGAGCGGCTTACGGAAACCGAAGCGATAAAAGAGGCGAAAAGGAAAGAAACCGTGGAAAAAACAGCGCGGGAAAGAGTTGTCGTGGACATAGAACTGCTCAACGAAACCTTCGTTATCGCCGCTTCGCTGATTAACAGGCAAAAAGACGCCATTGCGCGGATAAAAGAAATAGCCGGCGAGGCGGCTGGTACAGATAAAATTCGCGCCGCACTGACGGATGCCATCCTGCTCGGAGAAGGGAAACGGCAGATTAAGAGCCCTGATGAGATTGCGCCGTGGAAAAAACACTTCTCTGCCGCGCCCTACCTTGCTTCTTTGTATGCGGTTCGGGAGCGCGGAAGTATCTCTGTGTCGGGAGTCGGTACCGCTTCGTATTTTGACAACTTGATTTTTACAGACGATGCCGACAAGAAAAGAGGGATTACGTCCGAGGTAAGCCAAAAGGCCCGTACAACGGTTGAGATGATAAACCAGGCCGACGCAAATGACCGCAAACTGCGCGACATTCTCGGCAGGGAATGGGAGACGGTTCATTTTCGCGACAAGAAAACCAGAGAGATGAAAGAGTCCCGCCAACAAACTCAATTCTGGATTGCGTTTGAAACGAGAAAGAGAAACGACGAGAGAGGAGAGACGGAAAAGTTGCGTCAGGCGCGCGTCGCGGAGGAAAAGCGGCGGAAAGAAGAAATCGTAAAGATGGCAACCCGCGCGAAGGCATTAGAAGCAGAAGTGCAGAGATTAAAAGACCAAGCAGGCGAGTATGCGGCGGTCTTTTTAACGCCGAGAGGCGCCGTGTTGTTGGAGGCAAAAAAGTCCAAGAAAGGCAATGCTTATATTGAAGTTGTTGATGCGATTGGCGAGGCGGAAGCAAAGGTGAAAAAGGGAGCCGCGTTTCTCCACTATTCAAATATGCCGGAGTGGTTAAAGGACGCGGTTGTATCATCCTCCCAACGCGACGCGCTTGATTCCGCATTGGAGATTTTGCGCAGACAGCGATAGATATTCTCCATTTTCGCGCCAGAGCAGTTTCTGGCATTGGAGAAGAAGATAATTCACATCTCTGTCATTCCCGTCCGCCGCCGCGGGTGGGAATCCAGGGATTTAAGAACTTTGAATTACGAAACTTCACATTCGGCGCGCTTTTGGAGCAAACGGCGTAAAAATCTGCTGATTTTTCGCCTCTCTCTCGCGCCGTCGCACTGCGAGAGTTATTTTACAAGCGCATCCTTCATGAGTTTTATAATTCAAAATAACGTATGAAGAAATTTGAGAGAGCGATATTTGCGGGAGGGTGTTTCTGGTGCACCGAAGCAATTTTTAAAATGCTTAAAGGAGTACGTTCGGTAATTCCCGGATACACTGGTGGTTCGGCGGGATTGCCACAGGCGCCACCCACCTATGAGCAGGTGTCGAGCGGAAAGACCGGACACGCGGAGGTCGTAAAGATAACGTATGACCCGCAACTGACCACCTACCACGACTTGCTTACCGTGTTTTTCGCTTCACACGACCCAACGACGCGCAACCGACAAGGCAGTGATGTGGGCACACAGTACCGGTCGGCAATTTTCTACACGACACAGAAACAAAAGCAGATTGCTGAAGATTTCATCCGCGAGATAAATAATTCAAACAAACTCAACCTGCCTGCTGCATCGGGCGCGGCGCAGGCGGGAAAGCCCATAGTAACTGAAGTCGTCCCGCTTGATGTATTTTATCCCGCCGAGGACTATCACCGCGACTATTTCGCAAAGAATCCAGAAAACTCGTATTGTGAGCTCATCATCAATCCGAAACTTGAGAAAGTACAAAAAGAATTTATAAAACTACTCAAAATCTAACCCAAACCTGCTACAGAAAATAGGTACGATCGTACCTATTTTCTTTTGCTTGACGCACAATACCCCCTAGGGGTATACTTCCGGTATGGAAAGTTCTGTACAGCGAAAAATCTCGCGGCGACTCTCTATAATCGAGGGGCAATTTCGCGGCGTTAAAAAAATGGTGGAAGAAGAGCGTTATTGCGTGGACATTATTACGCAAACCGAAGCGGTGAAAAACGCGCTTTCCAGCGTTGAAAACGCGCTGCTTGAAAAACATCTTTCAAAGCATGTGGTGGACCAGATGAAAAAGGGAGAGGAGCGGAAGGCCATCGCGGAGATTCTGAAGATTTACAAACTAGCCCAGCGGAAAAAGTGATTTGATTGCCCCAGTTCCACTTTACTCAAGTAAAGTGGAGCGAAGGCGCTTAGGCACAGTGGTCGGTTGTGTCTCAAGTCAAAAGTTAAAGGTTAACAGTTAATAGTTTTTACCAACATGATGTACGGATATAGCTACGGCGGGGATTGGCTCTGGGGGCACACATTTTTTGGAGGATTCTTTATGATTATCGTGTGGGTCGCGGTCATTTTCTTCGTGGTATGGGTTGTGCGGGAGCTCTCTGGCGGCAATCGAAGTGGACACGGGAGCGACAGTAGGACGAACGGCGGGAAGGCCGCACTGGATATTCTGAAGGAGCGCTACGCGAAGGGCGAGCTCACCAAAGAGCAGTTTGAGGCGATGAAGAAAGAAATTACGCACTCTTGATTGCATTTTTACTCGCGCTTCACTTTACCCCAGTACCAGAAGCAGACTTCGGTACGGGGCATGCTTGGGTAAAGTGGAGCGCTCGCGCAAGAGATGGCGCGTTCATCAACGAAAACTCATGCACGGACACAATTCAAAACACATGTGGTGGATGCTTGCGGGGTGTATCGCGCTTCCGCTCATTCTGCTTCTCGTTGGAAGTAAAACAGGCTCCGGCAGCAATTGGCTTCTGTTCGGTTTCGTTGCTCTTTGTGTCGGCTCGCACCTCGCGATGATGTTCAAAGGCCGCGGCGGCGAGCATACAGACGGCGCGGAGCAAAAAACGGACGCAGCCAAAGAACTTTCAGCAAAGAACGAACACATTCATAAAGGTTGCCATTGAGCGGGTCGGAATTTTCATGTTTGAAACAAACTCACCTATGTTCAACTCATTTTCGCCAAACACAAAAAAGATTTTTTCCGGTGCACCATCCAAAGACCCGGTATGCGGCATGCAGCCAACCGAGGGCATACGTCTCATTCATGACGGCGTCACCTATTCATTCTGTTCAACTCACTGTATGCAGTTGTTCAAGCAAAACCCCAAGGGTTATATTAAAGGGCCAGAAAAAAATTAAACCTATATGGAATTTGACTACACAGTCACAACGACAAAAACGTTTGACGCGGCGGTGGAGAGCGTGCAGGAGCAAATTGGGAAAGCCGGCATGCGCGTTCTCTATGTCCACGATGTGCAAAAGACGCTTGGCGAGAAAGGCATTGCAAGAGAGCCGTTCAAGATAATTGAGTTTTGCAATGCAAAATTTGCGAATGAGTTTCTATCTATTGATGTGAAAATCGGGCTTTGCATGCCGTGCAAGATAAACGTGTATGTTAAGGACGGGCAGATATATATCTCCGGTATGCGGCCGATTGTTTTGCCGCAGTTTTTCCCGGACGCCGCGTTAGGAGAACGGCCGAAAGAAATTGACCGCATCGTCTTGCGCATCATTGATAGCGCGAAGTAATCCATCGGTTCTGAACGGCGGTTGAAAGGAGTTAAAATGCCAAAGGCGATACCAAGTACGTAGTTAAGTGGAATATATCATTATGATTTCCAGGAAACTCAAAGTTGTTTTTGGCCTCTCCATACCCTTGTTTATTCTGCATGGTATTGAGGAGTACCGTACCGGTTTCTACAATGTTGATAAGCTGTATCAATTCATATTCCGGCCCTTTTCAGAGATGAGTGGAAATCAAGTTATGTTTATCACATTTCAAATTATGCTTTGGCTCTTGCTCGTTGTTTCTTTTCTGCTAGTCGCAAGCGAGCGGTGGCGCTTGCGCATGATAGCGGTCTTGGGTGTGGTGTATATTTTGGAACTGCAGCATATTTGGAAAGCAGTCGTCTCGTGGAGTTATCATCCCGGACTCATTACCGCCTTAGCGTTTCCGGTAATTGGCTTTTTCTTTTGGAGGGAACTTATAAAAAGTCGGAATATGGCTCAAAACTAATTTTATCTAACCTAGGACTTACGCGTTTGGTGTCATTCCCCTGAAAAGGGGAATCCAGATGACACCGTATAGCCCTGGATTCCCGCCTACGCGGGAATGACAGAACGGAAATGTAGTCATAATTCGTCAAACGCGTAAGTCCTATAACCGTTATGACAAAAAATCACGAAGACGATAAAAGACATCATCAATGTTCGGAGTGCGGACTGCATTACGAAGATAAGAAATATGCGGAAGAATGCGAAGCATGGTGCAAGGCGCATCAGAGTTGTAATTTGGAAATTACCAGCCATGCGGTTGAAAGTAGCACGTAAACTCCCGTAGTGAATTTTGGCTTGCCGCAAAGCGGTGAAGGCCGCGAGCCAAAAATCTACTACGGGATAAAGGTCGAGGCATTATCAACAATAAAGAGAAATACTATGCAACTTAACGCAACAAGATTGGCGAATGCCGTGGCGGTGACGGCGTTTATTCTCTATGTCGCCTGCACGCTCTTTGTCGCTGTCGCGCCAGAAGCCGCCATGGGAATTGCCGCCGGAATGATGCATATTCCCGGGCTCGGAGAATCTCTCGGGAAAGTAGAGGTGACGCTTGGAGGTTTTCTCGTCGGGCTTATTCCGTTCATCATTTATTCGTATGTCGGCGCGTATCTCGTGGCGACGCTCTATAATCGTTCGGTAAAAGCGTAAGTACCGCACGTGTCCCATTAGCTCCTCTTTACTTAAGTAAAGAGGAGCTGGGGAAGGTTTTGCAGGTTAATTTTGTTTTTCCTTGCCCCTTCAGACGACACAACCGCACATCACAAGGGCTGAAGCGCACAAAAAAGCGGCCCTTGTCGGCGTTTTACTCTGGCCGATTATCGCCTCGCTTTTCTCGTTTATTTTTAACGCGGGTGTCCTGCTCTCCATTGCGCTTTTTTTCTGCGTTCCCGCTCTTTATCTTTCGTATGTATGCAGAAAGCATATCGCGAAGGCCGCTCTTTTTTCTCTGCTCGTTACCATACCTGTCGCCACAGTTGTAGACTACATCATGGAGCATACGCGCGGTTGGTGGCTGCCTTCGTCGGTTTTTGGCAGTTTTCGACTCTTTGGATATATTACGATTGAGCAGTACATCTGGCTGTTTTTGTATGTCTATCTCGTGGTTATGTTTTATGAGGCGTTTTTGGAAGTTTCGCATAGAGCAGACGGCCGAAAGCATCCTCGTCTAAAATGGCTATTTATCGCGCTTGCCGCGCCACTCGGCGTATTTCTTGCGGTGCTTGCGGCGAATCATTCGCTCCTCGCGATTGATTACTTTTATCTCAAGTTTGGCGTTCTTATGATTGCCGCACCCGTCATTTTTTTGGTTTTCCGCTTGCCCTCACTCGTGGGACGCATTTTTAAGGCCGGCGTTTATTTTTTCTTTCTCTCGCTTATCTATGAAGTGACGGCGCTCGCGCTCCGACAGTGGGAGTTTCCCGCTGAAGGCCAGTTTATCGGTATGGTGAGCATCTTCGGAATACGCTTTCCGTTTGAAGAGTTCTTCTTCTGGATTCTCCTCGGCGCCGTCGCGACCCTCGCGTATTACGAGTTCTTCGATGATGACCGGCAATAAAGGTCGAGAATACAATCTCTTGACACACTATACCCCCTAGGGGTATCATACGCATATGACACATGATTGTTGCAGCAATGTAAAACCGCAGACAGACACGAGTCATCCGCCAGCCGGCGGAACGGATGAACGCGGAAATAAAACCGTATATAGTTGTCCGATGCATCCGGAAGTCAGGAGCGAGAGACCGGAGCTATGCCCCGAATGCGGAATGGCGTTATTGCCAGTTAAAGGTGAAAAGTTATCTGCCCGCCGAAGCCTCAGCGCAGGCGGGAAAGTTAAAAGTTCGCATGAAGAACATGCGGGTCATTTTGATAAGCACAAGGGACACAACGTCAATATTTTCAAGCGGAAGTTTTGGATGTCGCTCGTACTGACTATTCCGATAGTGCTGTATTCAGAAGTAGCGCAGAAGATGGGAATTGCGCTCCCGCCCTTTACCGGAGTGGAGTGGCTTGCGCCGATTCTCGGTTCAATCGTCTTTTTCTACGGCGGATGGGTCTTTCTCATCGGCGCATTCCGGGAGCTTCGCGCGCAGCTTCCCGGTATGATGACCCTTATCGCGCTCGCGATTTCTGCCGCCTACGCGTATAGCGTTTTTGTCGTTGCTCGCGGAGGCATTGAGACGCTTTTTTGGGAGCTTGCCTCGCTCGTTACCATCATGCTCCTTGGGCACTGGATTGAGATGCGCGCGGTCAGCGGCGCTCAAGGTGCGCTGCGCGAATTATCAAAACTCCTGCCGGATACGGCAGAGAGATTTAAGATTTATGATTTAAGATTTAAGAGTGCAGAAAGAGAAACAGAAATCGTGTCGCTTGAGGAGCTTCGGGTTGGCGACAAAGTTCTGGTAAAACCCGGAGCGAAAGTGCCGGCGGACGGGGTAATCGCGGAAGGACAGTCGGAACTCAACGAATCGCTTCTTACCGGCGAATCAAAGCCGGTTGCCAAAAAAGAAGACGACGAAGTGATTGCGGGCGCCATCAATGGGGATGGTTCGCTTGTTATCGAAATTCGGAAGATAGGCGAAGCAACATTTCTCTCCGGAATTAAACGCCTCGTTGCCGAAGCGCAAGCGTCTAAGTCTCGTCTGCAAATGCTCGCGGACCGCGCGGCGCTTCTCCTTACCGCCATCGCAGTTGTTGCAGGCGCACTTACGCTTGGCACATGGCTCTTTCTCGGCGCCGGCATCGTTTTTGCAATGTCGCGCCTTGTCTCGGTGCTCGTCGTCGCGTGTCCACACGCGCTCGGACTCGCGATTCCGCTCGTCGCGTCCATTTCAACGACAAAAGGCGCGCAGAATGGCATCTTGGTAAAACAGCGGCTCGCGCTTGAGGCGGCGCGCCATATTGATGTTGTTCTCTTTGATAAAACAGGCACGCTTACGAAAGGCGAATACGGCGTTACCGATGTTTTGCCGGTTGAAGGCACACCAGATGAAGTTATTTCTCGCGCGGCTTCCGTGGAATATTATTCCGAACATCCGATTGCTCACGCAATCGTGCGCGAAGCTAAACAGAGAAAACTGCGGCCGGTAGCGGCAAGCAAGTTTGAACGAATTCCCGGCAAAGGCGCGAAGGCGTTTATGGATGGCATGGTTGTGAAGATTGGAAGCTATGAACTTCTGAAAGATGACGGAATCGCGGTTCCGGTGTCGGTCAAAGAGCGCGCCGCCACGCTCGCGAAAGAGGGCAAGACAATTATCTTCGTCCTCTTCGGCAAGGTTTTCTCGGGCGCGCTCGCGCTTGCCGATGTCATACGACCGGAATCTAAAGACGCTATCCGCGTCCTCAAGGACATGGGGGTAAAAGTCGCCATGATTACCGGTGATTCGGAGGAAGTTGGGGAATGGGTCGCGCGGGAACTCATACTGGATGAATACTTCGCGCGCGTGCTTCCGCATGAGAAAGCTGATAAGGTAAAACTACTGCAAGCAAACAGACAAAAGGTGGCAATGGTGGGCGACGGCGTGAATGACGCGCCTGCGCTCACGCAGGCAGATCTCGGCATTGCGATAGGAGCGGGAACCAATGTTGCCATAGAATCGGCGGGCATTATTCTCGTAAAAAGCGACCTGCGAGATATTGCAAAAATCATCCGGCTCTCTCGGCTTACCTATCGCAAGATGATACAAAATCTCTGGTGGGCGGCAGGGTACAACATTGTCGCGATTCCGCTTGCGGCAGGAGCACTCGCGTCTCTTGGCATCTTTCTTGAACCGGCTGTTGCCGCCATTCTCATGTCCGTATCAACGGTCATTGTCGCGTTTAACGCCGTACTTCTAAAAAGGCAAGCGATATAGGACTATCTTTCACGCAAGAAAATCTCGTGATAAAATTTAGGCGGGAAGCGAGAGTGTCGGCCGCATTCCTGTTTGAATGCGGTAACTGCTCCTTGTGATTCCTGTTCAAGAGCCCAAAGGGAGCCCCACTTTCCTCTTACAGTGGGGTTTTTTCTTGCCATCAGGTCAGTGATAACCTCCACCTCTGCTTGCAACCTATGCCGATGTGCGATAGTATACGCACATGAAATTTCTCGCCTGCGTGTTGCTCATAGGATTCTTCTCCCTCTCCATTTTTGGTTTTGTAGGCATGCTTGAATCGTCCGATATGTCGCACGCGCAAAATACCTGCCTTGCCTCACTCGCGCAAAACGGGGCCTGCCCGCCTCCCGAGAATACCGTTGCGTCAGCCCTCTTCCACACGGACGCCTTTAAAGTGTTTTCAACGTTTCTACTTTCCAGCGCCACCGTGCTTCTCTCGTTCGCGCTCCTGTGCGTTGGTTTCGCCATGTCTCTCGTTCTGTTTCAGGACGGTCTGCAGACGCTTGCCGGAAGAATCGAGCATATCATCTTGCGATATTTAGCGCTTCGGAAACTTCGACCTGCGTTGGTAAGACTTGAGCACAGCCCCACCTCCTTTTAAGCGGCCTTTTTGCGCGTCGTCGAAACGCGTTCTTTGTGCCGCTTGTAACGCTCTTTCAAAGAGTGCTTTTTGCTTATCTAACATTTTCTCTATGAAAAAAGTATTTAAAGCAGGTATCATAATTGTCGGTTTCTTCGCGATTCTGTTCCTTGCGGGAAGCGCCATCTCAAAGAAGACAGATTCAACGGCTCAAAATGGGGCCGCCGCCATAAGCGCGTTTGCCGCACCGGAGACGTTCTTTGATTTCGGCGCCATCGGAATGAAGAACGGGAAAGTCAGCCGCATGTTCTCGCTCAAAAATGAAACAGAGCAGCCGCTTACGATTAAAAGGATTTCAACGTCCTGCATGTGCACCGAGGCATTTCTCATTGGGCAGGATAACAGTAAAAAGGGACCGTTTGGGATGCCGGGGCACGGTGGATCCGCGCCAGACATTAACGAAGTTGTGCCGCCGCAAGAAAATCGCGGCGTGGACGTTGTCTTTGACCCGGCGGCACACGGCCCGGCAGGAATTGGAAAGATTGAACGCGCGGTGTTTGTTGAAGACGGAAACGGCGGCACGCAAGTGATTACCATTACAGCGCTGGTAACCCCATAAAGGTCGCTCTGGTAGTTTTTCTTAAAGTGCACGGATATTTTTCTGCTGAAAAATTCCGCGCCCGCGCAAATTTTGCAAAGCAAAACTTGTTCGGGCGAGTGCTCGCGCCAGTCGCGCTCGCAAGGCACTTTCAGAAAACTACCTTCGCTTAGTTGAAAAGAATTATGTCTAAAAAATTATCCATTTTGCTCGGCATCGTTGCCGCGCTGGTAGGGAGTCTATTCTTTCTCAAGTATTCATCATGGGGGACATCGTTTGTCTGGAGCGCGAGCGGAGGCGGCGCATGGCTCCTGCCGCTCGTCGCGGTCTCGGCTCTGCTGGATAGCGTGAATCCGTGCGCGTTCTCGGTGCTTCTCATCACCATCGCATTTCTCTTCAGTTTGGGGAAGCCGCGAAACGAGGTGCTTAAACTCGGGGCGAGTTACATCGGGGGATTATTCCTTGCATATCTGCTTATCGGCCTCGGGTTGCTGCAGGCGCTTCACATATTCGGCGTGCCGCACTTCATGGGGCGGCTCGGAGCGGTCATTGTCATCGCGTTTGGCGTTCTCCAGCTTTTGAGTTATTTCTTCCCGCGCGTCAACTGGCTTCCGGGAATTCCCGCAAGTGCCCATCAAAAAATGGGCAAACTTTTGGAGCGTGTCTCATTACCAGCGGTGTTTCTTGTTGGCGTGCTCGTCGCACTCTGTGAATTTCCCTGCACAGGCGGCCCGTATCTTATGGTTCTCGGACTTCTGCATGACAGTCAAACCTATCTTTTTGGTTTCGGCTATCTTATCTTCTACAATCTCCTGTTCATACTTCCGCTTGTCGTCATTCTGCTCGTTGCCTCGCACAAGGAACTTCTTGATAAAGTGAACGCGTGGCGGAAAGACGAAACGAAAAAGCTGAAAATCTGGCTTGGTCTCGCGATGGTCGCGCTCGGGATTATCATCTTATTCTTTGTATGATATGCCGCGCCGCGTGGACGTGGCGCGGCATGGCGACACTGCGAATGTCGCTCATGCGAATAAATCGCCATGAATATTGACAAGAAAAAAATCAATGAATTCCTGAAAAGAGTGGAAAAAATCAAAACGTCGGGCGGCGTTGACCTCTCTGCCGCCGAAGACCTCTCCATTGCAGTGATGAACCTTATTTCACTTGAGGAGCATTTCTTTTTCACGGGAGCGAAAACGGGAGATGGGTCGTACTACGACTTCTCGAGTGAGGTGCGCTCCATGCGCAAACGGCTCATGGAAGGGCTCATTGATAAGCATGAAGGCGAAACATGGTGCGCCACAAAACATCTTCTTTCGGCGTCTATGCGTCTCATAGAAACGGGGAATCGTTACAATGCCGAGGGGGAAAAAGAAAAGGCAAAGCAGTTCTTTGCCGACGCGTACCGGCTCTACGCGATATTCTGGGCGCTCAAGACAAAACTTGTTTCAACGCATTCAGTTTCCGGAGCGGCGAAACAAGCCGCGGGGAAAGGGTGGTCGCTTGAAACGCTGGTTGAGAAATTAGCGGATTGCTGTGATGAAAGGTAAACATACGAATATACGAATAATACTAATCTACGAATGAATACGAATATGGGAAAAATCATTGTTATAGGACTTGCAATCATCCTCACTGTTGTCATCGGTCTAGCTTCCTTTGGGCGTAATGGAGTGCCAAATGCAAACGCGCTCGACGGGTTTGCGCGGTGTCTTACCGAGAAAGGATTCACGATGTACGGCGCATATTGGTGTCCGCATTGCCAGAATGAAAAGGCGGCGTTTGGCGATTCGTTTCGGTATGTGACCTATGTGGAGTGCACGAAGGAACCTAATCAATGCGTTGCCGCGAAGGTAGACGGTTACCCGACATGGATTGGTCCGGAAGGGGTGCGGCTTGAAGGCGAGCAGGGAATCGAGCGTCTCTCGAAAATTAGCGGATGCGCCGTTGATGGTACGCGCATTAGTCAGTAATTTTTGCGAATATGGGCGAACATATCGAAGAAAAAGAAAGACCAAAAGAAGTAAAGAATCTTCTGCCGGGGAGCATTCTCATTTCATCCGCCATTCTTGCCGGAGCATGGCTCTACAAAACGGGACCGCAAATCCCAAGCGAACAAAAAGCGAGCGTGCCGGCACAAGCAGAAAAAGCAGCTCCGTCCGAACTGGAAGAAAAAGTACTCCCGCTTGAAGGCATCCTGTTGCCGGTATCGTGGGGAAATCTCGGGCTTCGGCTCGGAAGCGTCGGCGCGATTAACGCGGAGGCGCTCCAGGCGCTTTATGAAGAGCGCGGGGAATTTACGGACGAATACAGAAAGCTGTTGTACGAGAATAACACGGAAAGACTTAATATTACTCCTAGGAACGCGGGATATCTTCTCAATGTATTCTGGGCGCTCGGGCTCGCGAGCAAAAATCCCATTTTGGATTCCGGCGAGATGAAAAATCCGGCGTACGGCGGCGCGGGTAATTTCGCGTCAACCGCCGGTTGGACGCTCTCGGTCGGGGGTCCCATGGAGCATTACAGTCGCCACAAGTTTTTTGACTTGACGCTAGAACAACAGGCGCTTGTTGAAAAGATGTCAAAGGGAATATACCGCCCGTGTTGCGGAAACTCAACGCATTTTCCTGATTGCAACCACGGAATTGCGATGCTGGGACTCCTTGAGCTCATGGCGTCGCAAGGAGTAAGCGAAGAAGAAATGTGGAAAGCCGCTCTTGCGGTAAATACATACTGGTTTCCCGACACCTATCTTACGATAGCAGCATACAAGAAAAACAAAGGAGTTCTCTGGAGTGATGTCAATCCTCAAGAAATACTCGGAGCCAATTATTCCAGCGCGCAAGGATACGCGCGTATCGCCGCGCAGGTTGTTTCGCCGACACAAGGGAGCGGCGGAGGCGGATGCGGCATAGATGCTGGCGGCGCGGCTTCCCCCGCGCTGCGGGAGCAAAGCGGCTGCGGGATATGAGAAGAATACTAACTGGAACTTGTAACTGGAACGAGTAATCGGATTGAAACCAGAGTGCTTCGTTTCAGTGTCAGTTACTCATGGGTTTCAGATGCGTATGTCTCATTTTACGAATGTCGAAGAAATGAGATAATAAAGGTGAAAAAAGTGTCTCATTATTCATAACGCACATTGCAATGGATACACACAAAAAAATGGAGTGGGTGCTTCGCATTGCCGTCGCCGGTGAATTCATCGGCCATGGAGTATTCGCGCTAGAGCAGAAAGAAGGTTGGATTAAATATTTTGAAGCAGTCGGGTATTCGGGAGAACAGGCGCTTATTCTTATGCCGATTATCGGCATTGTGGACATCGCGCTCGCGCTTCTTATCCTTGTAAAACCCGTGCGTCTCGCGCTTTTATGGATGGCGTTTTGGGGACTTTGGACCGCGCTCCTGCGCCCCATTGCCGGAGAACCGGTCTGGGATTTTGTTGAGCGATGGGCAAACTGGGGCGCGCCGCTTGCGCTGCTCTTTCTTATCGGGTGGCCGAGGACAATCAAAGAATGGTTTCGATAGTTTTTGGCGGGAAAAGTGTCGGTTATTCATTAAGACTAGGACTTACGCAATCGGTGTCATTTCCGTGAAGCTTGTCCTCGCGAAGGCGGGGAACGGGAATCCAGGGCGTTAAAAAACGGCCAAATATTGGATTCCCGCCGTAGCTTGCCCTCGACCTGATCGGGGACGGGAATGACAGAAAAGGAAGAAATGCGTAAGTCCTAAAGACACTACTATGTTTGACTTAATAGGCAAGGTCGCTCTCGTTACTGGTGCTCGGCGCGGAATGGGAAAGGCCCACGCGCTCGCGCTCGCCAGGCAGGGCGCCCAAGTGGCGGTGACGGATGTAGATGAAAAAGAATGTGAAGTGGTGGTCGAAGAAATTAAAAAGAGCGGCGGGGAGGCCGCGGCATTTCGTTTGGATGTTTCGGAAGGGCGGGAGGTAGACAGTGTTTTTGGCGAAACAATCAAGAAATTCGGCAGATTGGATATTCTGGTCAACAATGCCGGCATTTATTTCTCCAAGCCCGCGCTTCTGCTTTCGGAGGAAGACTGGGACAAAATGCTCTCCGTCAATCTCAAGGGTCAATTTTTGTGCGCTCAACGGGCGGCGCGGGAAATGGCGAAAAACAAATGGGGACGAATTATCAACATTGCCTCCGTCGCTTCCGGCCAGACAGGCATCGGCATAGCCGGGGGCGCGCATTATACGGCATCAAAAGGCGGCATTATCGGCATGAGCGAAACGCTTGCGATTGAGTGGGCGCCGCTTGGAATTACGGTCAATGTGATTGGGCCGGGCGCCATTGATACGCCGATGGTTGGAGCCGCGCAAATTCCCAAGGCGGCTTTTGACGCCATGATTTCTCGCATTCCGCTCAATAGAATGGGTAGGCCGGAAGAAATTTCCGCCACTGTCGTGTTTCTTGCCTCCGATGAAGCGAGTTATGTTACCGGCGCCACCTTTTTTGTGGACGGGGGTTGGCTCGCGGCGTAACAAAAACCGCAACCGCCATTTTTTTGAAGGCGCTATTTGCCGCATACGAGCGTCTTGTTCATGCGTGGTATCTCGTTTGTTGACCGCCCTTTCTTTTCATGCGCCGGTTTGCTATCCACAGTTGCTTTTGGAAATCGGTGGGGGTACATTCTAGTTAATTAGTTTCGATACTTCGAAACTAGACGGAATGCTTCCGCCGCTCGCTGTTTTCGACACTTTCAGCGGGCGGCGGGGCGCTCCGGCATCCACAAAAATTTGCGGGCATTGGGGAACGAGGTGAGAATCCTCGACAGTGCCGCTACGGTGTTTCCTTCGGGATTCAAGGTTCGACCTTTTTCCCGATTCAAGGTCGAACCTTGGGGAAAGTCCGAGTACCAAGCCGCAAGTTATCGGTTGCACGTTTCTCGAAGCAAGGAACGGACCCTCTACAGAGGACCCCCTTGCTTGTGCAGGGGCTTCTTCGTGTCCGCGATGAAATATGCGGACACGCAAAGACACCGTCATTTACCAGATAAGCACAAGCATATGTTTTCTTATTTTTCTAAGAGAATTGCCGCTTTTGCGGCCGTCGCTCTTCTTTCTGCCGCTGTCATTATTCCGGCATCGCGCCTTCTTGGCGAAGATAGTCCTTCGGTCGCGTATCTTAAAAGCAAGCCGCTCTCTCCCTGGAGCATCATGGCTCTCGCGGCTGCGGGGGAGCATCCGATCCTCGATTCTCTCCAGGAGATCTCGGCGGAAAAAGCCATTGACCTTGAAGCGCCGATTCTCGCGCTTACCGCCGCGGGGAAAGACCCGCGGACGTTCCCGAAGAATAATCTGATTCTCAAATTAAAAAGTTTCTATGACGGGACGCAGTTAGGGGATAGCGGCATTGTAAATGATGACATCTTCGGTTTGCTGGCCCTTATTGCGAGCGGAGAAAAGATGGAAGATGCCATTATGCTCGGCATCAAAGAATTTATTCTTTCCACGCAAAACACGGATGGCGGGTTTTCTTTCGCAGTGGGCGGCGGCAGTGATACGAACACGACCGCGGCCGCGATAATGGCGCTTCGCGCCGCGCTCCTTCCCGCAGACAACGGAGCATTAGTTAAGGCCATTTCGTATCTCAATGCGGCTCAAAACGAGGACGGCGGATTTCCCTACGACCCCAAAAGTGCATGGGGCGCCGCGTCCGACGCTTCTTCCGACGCGTGGGTGGTTATGGCGCTTCGAAGCGCTGGCATAGAAGCCGCGAGTTGGCAAAAAGCCAGTGCGAATCCGATAACACACCTTGAAGGACTGAAACAGGAAGCAGGGTTTTACCTTTACCAATCAGGAGGGCAAGAAGACAGTTTTACGCCGGTTACCACTTCGTATGCCGTTCTCGCGCTCTCTGGAAAGACGCTTCCGGTTCGTGTAATCGTTTCGGAAACGCCAAGCGGCGCGGCGTTCAACGTACAGGTAGAAGGGAAAAGAGGGCTTCTCTGCGACGCTGATGGCGTTGGAAAAACGGCGCTTGACGCACTTCAGACGGCCGCGAATGTCTGCTCTCTCGCGTATCACGTGCAAAGCTCCGCTCTCGGCGACTATGTTGACGAGGTTGCGGGGGAAAAAGCGTCCGGCAATGCAGGATGGCTCTATACGGTGAATGGCGTACTGCCAAGCGTCGGCGCTAGCGCGTACGCGCTTATGGAAGGCGATGTGGTGCGGTGGTACTTCGGCAATTTAAATGGAACGCCCGCAAGCGAGAGCGTTCGCACGGAAGTGCCGCTTTCAGTCGTCATTGCGGCTCCGGCATCGCCGGGAGGCGGGAGCGAAGATACTTCCGGAGACGGAAATACTCTTTCCATGATTGTGGATGTTGCCGGCGCGGGAGGAAAGACGGACGGCGCGATTGATTTCGGCACGGCTTCGCGCGGCAGTATCGCTTTGCAAAACATCATGCTCAAAAACGGCGGCTCGATCGCGGCAACGGTCTCCGCTTCCGTTTCCGGAAACGCGGTTTTTCGCCGGTACCTGCGTCTTGATGAAAAACCATGGCGCGAATATCAGACGACCCTTCCAGGGAGCGCAAACAGCGCCGCGGCGCTTTCACTTCCGATTCCTGCGGACTATGCCGAAAGCGGCGCAAAGAGCGGTTCACTCATTTTTTGGGCGACGCCCACTGCGCAATAGAGCGGCCAATCCTTAATCCTTTATCTTTAATCTTTAACAAAAGATCTGCTCCTTTTTCGTTAAGGATTAAAGATTTTAAGTTCGTTAGAGTTTCCATGAAGACATTAACTGCAATAATCTTCCTCACGATTATCGCTTTCATTCCGCTTATCGGATACGCCGTCGGCGTTTCCGTTTCCCCCGCCACGCTTCGAATGGAAACTCGCGTAGGGAAAGAAGCTATCGCGCGATTTACGGTTTGGAATCCTTCCAAGGAAGTGGGGCTTTTCAGCGCGTATCCGGAAGAGTTTGAAGAGTTCATTACGCTCATTCCGTCGTCTTTCGTGCTTGAAAGCGGCGAGAAACGGGAAGTACTGGTAACGGGGAAACGTCGAGAGGCGGGCATCGTTCGCACCGCAATCGCGATAGAGGGGAGGATGCTCGGCGCTCCCGCGCTTGGCGTCGGCGGTGGTGTCCGCCTGCCGCTTTCTCTTGAAGTTAACGAGACGCGAAACGCTCTCACAGCTGCGGTCGCATCCGCCGCCGCGCCGACTCTCTTCGTATTGACGCTCCTCATCTTGCTTAGCGCAGTATTGCTGTACACATTGAAGCGCGCGGCGCGTCAGAGTACACTGTAGTTTGTTATTTAGGAGTTATGCAATCATGCAATTGAATCCTTACTCTCTCATTCTTAATCTTTAACAAAAGCAGAACCATCGTGAAGCAGTCATGGTTAAAACTCGCGGGCATGTTCGCGTTTGGCTTGCTGTTCCGCTTGCTCCCGTTTCGTCCGCCAAATGTAGAACTCATCATGGCAAGCCAGATGCCGGTCGCGAAGACCTACGGAAAACTTGCCGGTTTTTTCTTCGGCGCGTTTTCAATTCTCGCGTTTGACGTATTGACCGGAACGCCGGGGCCTTGGTCGCTGGTGACTGCTCCCACGTACGGACTTTTGGGTGTTTTCGCGGCGTGGTATCTCAAAAACCGCCATGGGAAGCGGCATTTTGCGTATTTCGCGCTCTTCGGGACACTGCTCTATGATGCCATTACGGGGCTTACCGTGGGGCCTCTTTTCTTTCATCAGCCGTTTCTCGCTGCGGTTCTCGGACAAATTCCTTTTACTTTTATGCATCTTCTTGGGAATATCGGTTTTGCAATAATACTGTCGCCAATGATTGAACGGTGGCTGGCGCCGCAGATAGTACTGGTGTATTCCAAACACCAAATACCAGGCGCCAAATTCCAGACAATATCCAATGTCAAAAGCCCGAAATTCTCGAATGAAGATTCTGCGTTTGTGATTTAAGTCTTTGAATGAATTTGTGCTTTGTTTGTAATTTGGGAATTGTAATTTGGGATTTTCACACAACGTTTTTTCAACTATCAGTTCGTATCATGCTATGAATAATGCACCAACAAACGTTGACACACAGGCTATTTCTGAAGTCCGCAAGCGCGACGGGCGCATCGTGCCCTTTGACATGACGCGCATCGAACAGGCAATTTCTCGCGCGTTCAAAGCAGTTGAAGAAGGAAGTGAAAAGGACGCGGCCCGGATTGCGTCGCTCGCGTCAGATGAGCTTGTCCGTCTTAAGGGACTTTCCCGCGACCCGCGATTTCTCCCCTCCATTGAACTTATTCAGGATACCGTCGAGCAAGTGCTCATGCGGGAAGAATTCGGAAGAACCGCGAAGGCTTACATTCTCTATCGGCAAAAACGCGCGGAACTCCGGGAAAACCGCGGCATTGTCTCGAAAGAGATACGCGAGCTTGCGGAAGCGAGCAAACAGTATTTCAAAAACTCGCTCGGCGAATTCATCTACTATCGGAGTTACTCGCGTTGGATGCCGGAAAAAGGGAGGCGAGAGACTTGGATTGAGACCGTGAATCGCTTTATGGGCTTCATGAGGGAGATGTTAGGGGGGAAGCTCGATGAGAATACATATACCGAGCTTCGGGAAGGAATCCTCAAACACGAGGCGATGCCCTCCATGCGGCTTCTCCAGTTCGCCGGAACCCCCGCGAAAACCACGAATGTCTGTGCCTATAATTGCTCCTACATCGCGCCGGAAAGATTCCAAGACCTTGCGGAAATCATGTACATTTCCATGTGCGGCGGCGGTGCGGGCTGGTCGGTGGAGAGCCAGAACGTCGGGAAATTCCCGCAAATTGCCATGCAAACCGGAAAGAAATTCCCCTCGTACCGCGTTCTGGACAGCAAAGAAGGCTGGTGCGATGCGCTCTCGTTCGCGCTCTCGACGTACGCGTCCGGAGCAGACGTTGATTTTGACTTTAGCGCAATCCGCCCGGCGGGAACGCGCCTCAAAACCATGGGCGGGCGCGCGTCGGGTCCGGGGCCCCTGCAGAAGCTTCTTTCATTCGCGCGCGAGCGCATCTTAAAACGGCAGGGGAAACGTCTCACCAACCTTGATGTCCACGACATTATCTGCATGATCGGAGATTGCGTAGTCGCCGGCGGCGTGCGCCGAAGCGCGATGATTAGTCTTTCCGATTTGGATGATGAGACGCTGCGCGACGCGAAAAAGGGCGCGTTCTACGTGACCGAACCACAGCGGATGCTTGCGAATAATTCAGCGGTGTACCGTGAGAAACCGACGAGCGCGGAGTTTATGCGCGAGTGGCTCGCGCTTATGGAAAGCGGTTCGGGAGAGCGGGGGATTTTCAACCGTGGCATTCTCACTAAAATTTTGCCGAAGCGCCGCCTTGCGGCGCTTCGGGAGGAGCGCGGGTATTTTGACGAGTCCGGAGAAACCCTCATCGGTCCTATTGGCACGAATCCGTGTGTTACTGGGGATACTTTGGTTTATGTTGCTGACGGTCGGGGTCATGTACCAATACAACAACTTGCCGGAGAAGGCAAAGATATACCGGTGTTTTGTCTTGATGGAAGAGGGAGGATCGTGGTTCGCTACATGCGGCATCCTCGAGTGACCGGTTACAGACAGCCAATTTACGCTCTCACTCTCGACGATGGGTCGGTGGTGCGAACGACCGCCAATCACAAGTTTCGTCTAAGAAACGGAGCGTACCGAGAAGTGAGGGATTTAAAACACGGCGACAGCTTATTTATTATCACAAAGTACGAGGCATCCATAAAAGACATTTTTCCGACCGCTAATTCAAATTCTCAAAATTATTGGTGGGTTAATCGTGGCGGTTTAGTCGGTAATGATGCGGAACATCGTCTAATAGCCAGTTTCCATTACAATACAACAATACCCAAAAGTTATGTTGTTCACCACAAAGATAGAAACGCTGAAAACAATGCTCCTGGAAACTTGAAGATACTGTCAAAAGTTGACCATGATGCTTTGCATACAGATTTTATGGCCGGAGACAAAAATCCAATGCGCCGAGCCGCATATGAATGGAGCGACGAAAAATGGGCGGAGTATAAACTAAAGCATTCAAATAATAACAAAGGGGAGCGGAACAAGAATTTCTCTGGCGTAACTGATAATGAATTACAACACCACGCCATGAAGCTTACGCGGTTAACTGGTGGTCGTTTTTCAAACAGGAATTGGATTGAATATGCCAAAGCGAATAATTTACCGCAGTCGTTTTGCAAGTGGCGGCGTGACCATCTGGGCGGCGTTTTAGGGCTGGCAAAGTGGGCGGCGTTGGAGCTTAGTTTTGAAAACATCGATGCCGATCCGCGCATTGCAGCTTCCTACAAAAAATATACGGCGCTCGGTTATGATTGCGAAATAACTAACAACCAATTCTTCATCATGAAATGTTGTGAAGTATGCAGCAAGATCTTTCGGACGACTATCTCGACCAGAGAATGTGGCATCTGCAGTATTTCCTGCGGTCTAGCGAAGAAATGGACTGATACCGATTTCCGGAAGAAAACTCTTTTGAAGATCAAAGCTACCCACGATTCATATAGAGGGGAGATGCGAGAAAAACAAGCCGAAGTTTATTCTGATTTAGTTTTCAATTTGGGTCGGGCGCCTCTTAAAGAAGAATGGAAGAGGGCGTGCCGCCAAAGGGGAATAAGTTTTGAGATTTCTCGGTCCTCATCGCCTTTTCTTTCCTACGCTGATTTGAAAGAGGCGGCGTCAAGGGTAAACCACAAAGTGGTGTCCGTTTCTTTAGTTGGTTACGAAGATGTTTACAATGGCACGGTGGATGAATTCCATAATTTTTTTGTTGGAGGATTTGCAGGAGTAACTAGAAACGGAAAAAGAAAATTTGTGTACCTCAATAATCCGCAGTGCGGAGAAATTATCTTGCAGTCCAAGCAATTTTGCAATCTTACCGAAATCGTCGCGCGGCCGGAGGACACCAAAGAATCGCTCCGCAGGAAAGTCCGGCTTGCGACGATTTTGGGAACCTTCCAATCCACGCTCACTTATTTCCCGTATCTCTCCGCGGAATGGAAGGAACATTGCGAACGCGAGCGATTACTCGGCGTTTCCATCACCGGCCAGTGGGACTCCCCCCGCGTCCGAACTCCGGAAGTGCTTAACGCATTGCGGGAAGAGGCGATTACAGTAAACACGGAATTTGCGGCGAAATTCGGCATCAATCCATCAACGGCGATTACGTGCGTCAAGCCGTCCGGCACGCTTTCTCAAATGGTGGATTCGTCAAGCGGCATGCACCCGCGCCACGCTCCCTACTACATCCGGCGCATCAGAATCTCGGCGACTGATTCTCTTTTTAAAATGCTCAAAGACCAGGGTGTGCCGAATTTTCCGGAAGTCGGGCAAACGCGCGAGGACGCGAACACATTCGTGCTTGAGTTTCCGGTTACTGCTCCTTTACACTCGGTATTCAAAAACGACGTTTCCGCGCTGGAGCAGCTTGAACACTGGAAAATAGTGCGCAATTGCTACACCGAGCACAATCCGTCCGTGACGATTTCCGTAGGCGAGAATGAATGGATCGCCGTCGCGGACTGGCTTTACAAAAACTGGAACATCGTGTGCGGACTGTCATTTTTGCCGCGCGACAATCATGTGTACCGGCTGGCTCCGTATGAGGAAATTGACGAGGCGAAATACGAAACGCTCCGAAAACACTGGGAACACGTTGATTTTTCAAAGATTATGGCGTACGAGAAAGCGGATGAGCAGGATTTGAAAAGAGAACTCGCGTGCGCGGGAGGGGTGTGCGAAATATAACTGTAATGGGAACAAGTAACGGTAACTGGAACAGGTAACTGAATGACTGGAACTCAAGATTGGTTCCAGTTACCTGTTACCCTTACAAATTACTTGTTATGAAATACTACACCGCCAAAGGCGACGGGGGCACGACAAGATTGTTCAACTGCCCGCAGGGGGCCCGGCTTTCAAAAGGCGACATTATTTTTGAAGTACTCGGCGGCGTGGATGAATTGAATTCTTTTGTCGGCTGGTGCAGGGCGGTCGCGAAGCGTTCAAGCCTTCAGGAGGCAAAACGGACAAAATTCCTCGATACGCTTCTTTTCATTCAGGAGGACCTGTTCATTATACAAGCGGAGCTTGGCGGAGGGACCACACGCCTTTCGGAAGAGAAAGTACGGCGGCTTGAAGATGCGATTGAGCGGTTTTCCGGCGGTTTTCCGGCAATACACTCTTTCGTCATTCCCGGAGCGACCGAGCTTGGCGGGTTGCTTGACGTATCCCGCGCCATCGCGCGACGGGTTGAGCGGCTGTATATTCAGACAAAGAAGAAGGTGCGGCCCGGAAAGTCCGGCGGCACTCCGACTGCCGCGTATCTTAACCGGCTCTCCAGTCTGCTTTACGTTCTCGCGCGCTATGCCAACTATGTGCACGATGTTCCCGAGAAAGCTCCCTCCTATAAGTAACAGCTCACAATGTCGAGCGGTGTCATTCTCGCGGAAGCGGGAATCTAGACCGTATTTTCAATCCGGATTCCCGCTTACACGGGAATGACAGGGGAGAAAGAAGTTGTGTCTGCATGGTTACTCGAAGTTGTGAGGCGTTACCCCTATAAGTACGAAGTAATGACTCCGCAAACGACCCATGGTATACTCCTAGTTTCGAAACTACGGATATATGGCAAAAGAAATTCTCCCCAAAATCGCATTCATCAATAACGCGAAGACGTACAAGCTTCTCGCGAATGAGAAACGGCTGGAGATACTCAACAACATTAAATTTGAGGAAAAGCGCGTCGAGGAGCTCGTAAAAATCCTCGGCGTTTCCAAGGCCAATGTCTCACAGCACCTCGCGCTTTTGCGCCATGCCGGCATCGTTATGGCGCGGCGCGAAGGGCTAAACATGTACTACAAAATCGTTGACCCAGAAATTATCAAACCGTGCGTAATCCTCTATAACCTGTGGGTCTCCGGCACGCGCGCAAAGGGCGCCGTTCCTTCGCAAAAACACAAGACAAAAACACTTGCGTAATTTTTGTCCTGTCTGTGAATTACGAAACTCTTCCCTCGGCGCATATTTTGAAAGGGTACGGATTTTTTCTGCTGAAAAAATCCTGAAGTTGCGTCGCCATCACGCCGCAAACCCCCTTTCAAAACAGCGCCTCGGCGAGTTTCGTAATTCACAGTACTGTACGGTGGCGGCGTTTCTTTTTTCTCATTCTGAAAGGGGTTTTGCTGTAAGGAAACGCGACGTGGCGCGTCTATATCTATATTAGAATAGCAGAATGACGGAACATGATTTCATCAAAACCTACGATGAGTGGGCCGATGCCATATTTCGGCATTGTTCGTTTCGTTTGAGCGATCGGGAAGCGGCAAAAGACCTTACGCAGGATATTTTTATCCGCGTGTGGGAGTATGTTTCTCGGGGTGAAAAAGTGGAAAACATGAAGGCGTTTCTCTACCGAGTCGCGCACAACCGGATTGTTGACGAATTCCGAAAGCGCGGGCGCATCGATTCCCTGGAGACGCTTGAAGATGAGTTTGGCTTTGATGTCCCCGAGGAAGAATCGGTTGCAGATCTATTTGATACTTTTGATGCCCGCCACGCGCTTGAAGCGATCCCGCGGCTGACCCCGCGCTATCGCGAAGTGCTCATCATGCGTTTTGTTGACGGACTTCCGCCGAAAGAAATAGCCGGCATCCTCAAAGAACCGGAGAACAACATTTCAGTGCGCATCCATCGCGCGACAAGGAAATTAGCGGCCCTGTTACATTATGACCATGCATGACTTTCTTGTGAACATACAAAAAGAGGCGGCGAAGACGCGCTTGAGTCCGAGAGAAAAGTCCGCTATCAGAAAAGCGGTGCTTACCGCAATTTCCGCTTCGCCGAGGCCTTTGCATGCGACCTCCGGCACGTTTGCATTGGCGAGCATCTGGCGTTCGCTATGGCTCCTTCCGCGAGCGCTACCGGCCTCCCTTGCGCTCGTCCTTCTCGTCGGTGTCGGGACGGCATTCGCGGCTGAAGGGGCGCTTCCGGGAGATTTTTTGTACCCCATTAAAATTTCCGTAAACGAGAAGGTATTAACTGCGGTCGCACTCTTGCCGAAAGCGAAAGCTTCAGCCGAGACGCGCATTTTGGAGCGGCGGTTGGAAGAAGCGGCGGAACTCGAAGCGAGGGGGGGATTGTCTTCGGAGGCAAGCGCGGAGCTTTCGCGGCGGTTCGACGAGGGGGCAGAGCGGCTAGCGGAAACTCTCGAGCAAATGGAAGAGCGGGGAGAGCTTGGCCTTGCCGTTCCCGTGCTGGAGCGTATCTCGGTTGGCATGGCATCGCGAGCGGCGGTGCTTGGGCGCATAGCTCGCGAAGAACCCGAACAGGGACAAGAGAGTTCAAGCGAGGGGAACAGTAAACATATTACCGCAGAGGCCAAGCGCGTCTCCAATGTCGCCAAGCGTCTTAGGGAGAGTCTTGAGGAAACGCTGGTTGCCGAGGCGCGCGCAACCGCTGCCGTTCCGGTGGCAGCGAAAAGCCAGATTGACTCGGTCGAGGCACGCATAAAACACGTGCGGAGTTTGCGCGAGAAAAACAGCGCGCGCATTAAAGATGATGTCGCGCGTGAAGTGGAGGAGACACTGCGGCGTGCGGAGGAACAAACGCGTGACGCGCGGGAAAGACTTGAAGCGGGAGACGCCGACGCCGTCTTCTCGCGCGTTCTTGAATCTCGCGGTGAGACGGAAGAGGCTCATCAGCAGATTGAAGCGGAAGTCCGGGCGCAAGCGCTTCTTGATAAGTACGCAAACCGCCGAGGCGGCGATGGCAGAGAGGATAATGCCGGCGTGTTGCGCGTGGAGCTCAATACCAAATTCAAGAACCTGCGGCCGCTGGAGGCGGAAGAAAGGGAGAGTGATGATATCAGAGTGCGTACGAACGATGACGCTCACAATGCGGACGGTGAGGAAAACGAGGAGGATGACACTCCGGAAGACAACAATCTTCGCCGTCGCGGAAGACAGTAGTTAGTGTAAGATATTGTGAATTACGAAACCCTTTATTCGGCGCAGGTTTTTGGGAACACGGGTATTTTTCTGCTGAAAAATCCCTATGCTCGGCTCGCTGGCCTGCGCAATGTTCCCAAAAACCTGCGCCTTCAGCGAGTTTCGTAATTCAAAGAAGCGTAAGATGATGTTATCATCTCCGTCTTACATGATGTGGCAATGACTGAAACGATCATTACCACTATCTGTTATTTTTGAACCTGCTATGAAGAAATATTTTGTTATTTTTATAGGTTTTAGCCTGCTTTTAGGGGCTGGGCGCCTGGCTTTTGCGGATTCGGTTGGAGGGGAAGCAGAAGCGGACGCCAGCGCCTCCAGAGTCCCCGCGCATGTGTCGGTGTTTGCTCGCTTGACTGCGAATTTTGAAAGTCGCATGGAGAAACTTCGCGAGCGATTTCTGAAAGAACGGCGGCAGTTGGAGGAAAGGATGGAGAAGAAGCACGAGCAGATTGAGAACAAGTTTGAACGCAAGATTGACAAACTAGAAGTCGAGGTCGAGCGAAAAGTCGGGAAAATTGAACACCGACCACGGCCGCCTCATGCCACCTCCACGCCCGCGACCCCATTCATTTTGGAAATTGGCGCGCGCGGCCATGTCTTTATGCGTGGGTTTGTTACTACGAGCGCTTCTTCCACCATCGGGATGCAGAGCTGGGGCGGAGTGTGGAATGTGCGGATTGCCTCCACAACACGGCTCCTTGCGCATGCGACCACGACCCCTGATTTTCTCATTGGCGATTATATTGGCATAGAGGGCGCGATGAGCACGGGTACGCCGTTTACGATTGACGCGACGCTCCTTCGCGACAGGACGCCGTAACCTACAACCGCAGGTTACCCAATAAGCGCTCCCTCGGATGTACTGAAAGGGCGCTTTTGAGTGGACGTGTGCCGACTGGCTGCGCGCAACGGTCAAAAGAATTGTACATCACGAAACTCTTTTTCGGCGCGTGTTTTGCTGATTTTTCGCCTCCCTCTCGCCCCCTCGCCAATTTCACCGAACAGACGGTTAATGATAAATTGTCCGGGTGATGGATATCGTCTCGGTTTGACCGGGTCATTGAGTCTTGTGAAATTGGCGAGGGGGCAAGCGCCGCCGCGCTGCGAGAGTTCTCTAAAAGCGCGCCCTCACGAGTTTCGTAATTCACAGTAATGCAAAAACAAAGAACGAGCGCGCGAATAGAAGCTTTCCGCACCGTAGCGATAGCGTCCGATTGCCTTTTTGGTTTTTCTCGTGCTATAGTGTCCGCCATGAAAAAAGAATACATGATTTTTGGCGGCATCATCCTTCTTGTTCTCGCGGTCATATCGGGGATTTCGTACAGGGAATCAAACACGCCGGGCAAGCTCGATAGCTTTGCGCAGTGTCTCAAAGAGAAAGGAGCGATATTTTACGGCGCGTTTTGGTGCCCGCACTGCCAGAACCAGAAGAAAATGTTCGGCCGCTCGGCAAAACTGCTTCCGTACGTGGAGTGCTCCACGCCAAACGGCCAAGGCCAGCTTCCGGTATGCACCGATAAGAAGATTGAAGGATATCCGACGTGGGAATTTTCTGACGGCAATCGTGAAGGCGGCGAAGTGCCGCTCGCAACGCTCGCCGAAAAGACAGGATGCGCGCTTCCCGAGTAGTCACTGTTTGTTGTTGCTATGGCGCAATCAGTTAACTTCATATTCGGTTTTCTCACCATACTTGCTCACGTGATGGTCTTGTGGCTTGTCTTCTCGTGGCTTTTTGAATTCAAGCTCCCCAAATTCATCGCCGCAAACGCGCTCATGCTTGCATTTGCCGCAGTGCTTCTCGCAACGCTCGGCAGTCTCACGTACTCGGAAGTTCTCGGTTATGCGCCGTGCAAACTCTGCTGGATTCAGCGTATATTCATGTATCCGCAAGTTCTCATACTAGGGCTCGCGCTCTTTGGAAAGCACAAAGGAAGCAGAGCGCTCGTTGATACCTCTCTCGTCCTGTCAGCAATTGGCGCCGTCGTAGCCCTGTACCACTATCTCATGCAACTTGGCATAATTCCGGAGGGTTCCTGCGCCGCCATCGGCTACTCCGTCTCCTGCGCGGAACGCTTTGTACTGCAGTTCGGGTACATAACGATTCCCCTCATGGCATTTTCGGCGTTTTTGCTCGTTACGTTTGCTCTTCTCTTGAAGCGAAAGGAATAATGTTTCTCGTCGTACTTTTGCGCGGGGCAATTTTTGTGGTAAGGTGGTGGTATGTACGCACCACCGCAGAAAATCTTGGAGCGATACGCAGACGTGCTCGTAAATTTCGCGCTTGGCGGCGGGAAGGGAATCAAAAAAGGCGAAGTTGTTCACTTGGTATGTTACGAAGCCGGCAAGGCGCTTTTTCTTTTGCTAAAGCGCGCGATACTCAAAAGCGGCGGACACATCATCCCCGATTATCGGCCGGATTCTGGGAGTCGGTTTCCCTTTGACCGGACTTTTTTTGAGCTGGCAAAGCCGCACCAACTCCGGTTCTTCCCGCGCACATACGCGCGAGGGCTCGTGAGCCAGATGGACCACACAATTTTTGTCATAAGCGAGGTGGACCTCCATGAGCTTGAGGGCATTCCACCGAAGAAAATTATGCGGCGCGGGCTCGCGTGGAAACCCTACATGGACTGGCGGCAGGAGAAAGAAACGAGAGGGAAGTACACATGGACCATTGCGCTCTTCGGAACAGGGGCCATGGCACGGGAGGCCAAACTCTCCGAAAAGGCGTACTGGGATGAGATTATCCGAGCGTGTTTTTTGGACAAGAAAAACCCGATACGGGAGTGGAAAAAAGTGTATGGGAAGCTTGAGCAAACGCGCAAAAAATTAAACTCGCTTCCCATTGAGAAACTTCACGTCAAGGGGCCGGATGCGGACCTATGGATACACCTTGGCAAACATCGTCGGTGGATGGGAGGCAGCGGCCGGAACATTCCAAGCTTTGAGCTCTTCACCTCGCCGGACTGGCGCGGCACATCCGGCTGGATACGGTTCAACATGCCGCTCTATCACTACGGCGTTCTCATAGAAGGCGTTGAGCTCTGGTTCAAAGACGGCAGGGTAGTGAAGTCAAAAGCCCGCAAAAATGAAAAGGTGCTCCAAGAAATGATACGCACGCCAAATGCGGATAAAATAGGCGAGTACTCCCTCACCGACAAACGGTTTTCCCGCATCAGGAAATTCATGGCGACTACGCTCTATGACGAGAATATTGGAGGACGGTATGGCAACACGCACCTTGCGCTCGGAAAGTCATATCACGACTGCTACACGCAGGACCCGGGAGAACTCTCTCCCGAAGATTGGGAGCGGCTCGGATTCAACAACTCCTCGGTGCATACCGACATCATCTCAACCACGCCGCGGACGGTGACTGCTGTTATGCGCGACGGCTCCAAAAAAGTTATTTATCGGAACGGACGGTTTGTTTTGTAGCATACTAGAACTTATTTCAAGACCCTACCATGGCACTATTGCTTGAGAAGCCATTTCGCATCGCCGATTCGTGGTATTCGGTAAAAGACGGCTTATACGCGACGTAGAGCGAGAGAAGTGAAAACGGCCTTGCGCTTTCATTTCCGAGCCGAGGAGCGTATATGAGGCGAAGCGCTCATATCCTCGGTCGGAGTATGTAGCTACACCTTCCTCGTCCGCGCCATTTTTCCTCGGATCCCACGAATTTTTTCCTGCCCGCCGAAGCCGCTTCAGCGCAGGCGGGGATTGCGATAGGGTTTTGAAATGTGTTCTCAACAAGGATGATCATTCGAATTATAGAAAAGCCAATTACTCGGACAGAGGCGAGAGAAATTGCCAAGGAGTTTTACGGCAACATGGTGAAGGGCGTTGTTGACGTAGAGCGGGAAATCATCGCGCTTGGAGGAGAATGGCATATGGATGCCAATAGTTTAATCATAGAAAGCGGCTCGCGGCAAGATACCGTTTGGGGATTTAATTTCTATACCGATGACGGCCGTATCGCGTATACGTCTCTTATCAATATCCGCCCCGCACAGAATAATCGCAAAATCGAAGTCGAGGACGAAATGCTAAAAGGGAAGATGGAAAGGATAATACGCAAACTCATCGTATGAAAACGCGAACCACCGCATTTCTTATGGCCAATTTGGGGAGCGATATTTCCCAGCTTTTCTCGCACATCGAAAATGGAGAGGCGCGCATGGTCACATCCGCGGCGCAAAGAGCGGGGAAAATTATCGCTGAACTACTTGCTCACGAGGAGCTTGAAGGCAGAACAAAAGAAATAGAAATTCTCCGCGATATTATTGACGATGCGCTTTCCGGAAAACGGCTTTTTGACGTAAACAAAAATGATATGGAAGATTACTTTATGCCGTTTTCCATCCGTGTGCTACGGCAGACGTTATAAATCAGATCTATTATGATATTTTCAAGAATATCAGAATAGATGAAGATGTAGTGTATTTTAGTGCTAACACTGGCACAGTGAAAATTATCAAAAGAGCCAAAGGATAAGGTTGATTTAATGGAGGCCTGCCCCGTACCGAGCTTTGCTCTGATACTGGGGGTGGATGCAAATAAAGGAATTGTGAAGATTGGGAAGCAGGGTCCAGGTACAGACGAATAAATCACCCCGTGCCACTCATGGAAAAAGAAAGTCGGCTTAAACTTATTTCGCTCAATATTGAGATTGACCGGCACTTGAATCGGGTCATTTCGTTTTTGCGGAAGGAACATCCGGATGTGATTTGCCTGCAAGAGGTGTTGGAGCGGGATTTTCCTAAATTGAAGAGTGCCATTTCAATGGAGGGTGAATTTGTCGCTGTGTGTATCCCCGACATTGAGAGAGTTGAGTCAAGTTTCGAGGACGGGGGGACCCTTGTGATAAATGAGGAACTGATTCAGAGAGGCCCCGAAGGAATCGCGTTTTTTACCGATCTGCCGATTTCTGCCTCGCATGTTGATTATTACCACGGCGATGGCCGGGAAATTCCACGATGGAGCATGGGACAAAACCGGCTGCTCTTTTCTAAAACCCTGGCGAAGGGGGGGAAGGCATATACCATCGGCGCTACTCATTTTACCTGGACACCAGACGGCAAAGCAAGCGACGAACAAAGGCAGGACGTGAAAGAATTGCTCAACATCCTCGCTCGTTTTCCGGACATTGTCTTTTGCGGTGATTTTAACGCACCGCGGGGAGGAGAGATCTGGGGAAAACTCGCAAAAAACTATCATGACAATATTCCGGAAGAGTATCACTCCTCGCTTGATCCGAAACTCCACCGGGCAGGGCACCTTGACCGCATGGTAGACGGGCTTTTTTCTACGACAGAGTACCGTGTGTCGGACGTTCGCTTAGTGAATGGAATAAGCGACCACAAGGCGGTCGTCGGCATGGCGGAGAGAATCAGCTAGGGGGTGTGAATATGAATTATGAAATAACAATGTGGAATCTAGAATGTAGAAAGAGCTATAGTTCTCCTTTGTTGATATTCCATACTTCATATTTCAGTTTTTGATTCGGTACGTCTGTCCGCCGCGGAAAGCGACCGCGCGGGCGGCAACTTCTGAACCAAATTCACAGGCATCTTTAAGAGTTCTTCCCTCGAGGAGTTTCATGATAAGTCCCGCGCGATAAGCATCTCCCGCACCAGTTGCCTCTACCGCCTTGTTTGCTTTCACCACAGGAATTGATATTTTCCTCGGTTTAAGAAAATGGGTACGATCGTACCTATTTTCTGATGCTTCGTAGATAACGCTTCCTTTCTCCCCGAGCGTTTCAATGACCGCACGAAGTCCCCTTTTGAGAAGTTTGTCGTGCGTGTAACCAAGTATGGTCTGTAGCTGCTTGCACTCCACCTCGTTGCCGATAAAGATATCCGCGAGTGAGAGTGTTTTTTCGAGAAGCGTCTTGTCATAAAAAACAGAGATAACCTGTCCGGGGTCGAAGATGATGATGACATTCTTGCCGCATCGCTCGCGTAGTTCCCGCATATGTCGGTAGATGCTTTTGCCTGTCCCTGCGGAAAAGATGGCAACTCCAATTTGCGAGAAATCTTTTTGAGTAAGCGTTTTTGCGAGCGAGAGCGCGTCTATCTTTTCGTACGCATTGGGCTGGTACACGCCGATTTGCTGGCCTTCCTCATCCGACATGCCGTAAAAGACTGCCGTCCAGTTTTTTCCATTCACAACGACTCGGGAATCCACCCCCACCCGTTTAAAGTGCGGGCCGTAGCCGCTTCCATCAAAATCTTTTCCCGCCAGAGAAAACAGAATCGGTTTTTTATTGAGAAGTCCGAGTCCGTAGGCAATGTTCCCGCCCGTACCGCCAAAAAAGTGCTCGCGTGTTTTGGCCGTGAACATGAGATTTTGTCGTCCGAGTTTCCCGTGTGTATCAACTAAAATCTCATCCTGAATCTTGCCGTGGATGCCGAAAATGAGGTCGAATGCCACCGAGCCGACTACTAGTGCGCGAGTACGTTGCATAGGAATGAATTATGAAGTAAGAATTATGAATTAAGCCACAAAGAATTCCTCTTCTCTTCCATAATTCAGTATTCCTTATTATTCTATATTATGCGTTAGCTCGTTCCTTCTTCCCAACTTTCCAAGTACTTTGCCTGCGCCGGCGTGAGTGTATCGATTTTGACGCCGAGAGCCCGAAGCTTCCTTTCCGCAATCGCTCGGTCAACTGCTTCGGGAATGACGTACACTTTGTTCTCAAGTTTGCCCCTGTTATCCAAAATAAACTTCGCGCCGAGCGCTTGATTGGCAAAACTCATGTCCATGACCGACGCCGGATGTCCTTCAGCCATCGCAAGGTTCACGAGACGGCCTTCTCCCAAGACAAAAATACGCTTTCCGTTTTTACCTGCTCGCCGAAGAGGCGGGAAGGTATACTCATCAACAAGAGTGCGCGGGGAAGAGGTGAGCGTGGCAAGCTTCTGTAGCGATTTCAGATTTATTTCTACGTCAAAGTGTCCGGAGTTCGCGATAATGCATCCGTCCTTCATCGCTTCAAAATGGGGCGTATCAAGAACGTCGCGGTTTCCGGTGAGCGTACAGATAATATCGGCGCGCTTTGCCGCCTCCTTCATAGGCATGACGCGAAAACCGTCCATCATGGCTTCAAGCGCTCTCACCGAGTTTATTTCCGTTACAATGACGCGCGCGCCTAAGCCATCGGCGCGTTTTGCGACCCCTTTGCCGCACCAGCCGTAACCGGCGACGACGAAGGTTGTACCGGCGAGAAGTACGTTTGTCGCGCGGATAATGCCATCAATAGTTGATTGTCCGGTGCCGTAGCGGTTATCAAAAAAATGTTTTGTTTGCGCCTCGTTCACGGCAAGAATAGGGAAGCGAAGCGCTCCGCTTTTTGCCATTGCTTTAAGACGAATCACGCCGGTAGTGGTTTCTTCCGTTCCACCAACGACTGCTCTAATGAGATTCGTTCGCTTCTTATGGATTTCCGACACCAGGTCTGCCCCATCATCCATCGTAAGATGCGGCTTCTGGTCAAGCACTTGGTTCAGATGTTTGAAATACGTTTTATTGTCCTCCCCCTTTTTGGCGAATGTTTCTATGCCGTATTCGAGCGCGAGCGCCGCCGCCACATCATCTTGCGTTGAGAGCGGGTTTGATGCACACAACCGCACTTTTGCTCCGCCAGCCCGAAGTGTCAGCATGAGATTTGCAGTTTCTGTCGTTACGTGAAGACACGCGCCGATACGAATGCCCCTGAAGGGTTTGGTTCTTGCAAATTCTTTCCGAAGCGAAAGAAGCACCGGCATATCCTTTGCGGCCCATAGAATGCGTTTCTTTCCTTTTTCCGTGAGCCTCCTGTCTTTGATGTCGTACACGATTTATACTCTAGCGTCTTTTCTTTTCCCGCGCAAACCGATAGCAGGGTGGAAGAACCTATTGCAACCACAACACCAAGATTTTTAGCAAAATTATGACGGCCGTCATAATTTTGCTAAAAAGTAATATATGTACCAATAAGTCCTTTTGCCACGTTAATGGGAATTGAGAAACTGATGCTGTTTGAGCCAATTACCGTTGCAACATTCACACCAATGACTTTGCCGTCCATGGTAAGCAAGGGCCCCCCCGAATTGCCCGGATTGATGGCCGCGTCGGTTTGAATGACACCTGCGAGACGCACCATGCGTGTCCCGTCGCTTGCTTCAAGCGTACGATTGAGCCCCGAGATAATTCCGACGGAAACAGAATTGTTATACTCTCCGAGCGCGTTGCCGACGGCGATGACTGTTTGCCCGAGTTTCAGCGTATCGGAATTTCCGAGCGACGCGGCGCGAAACGGGCCGCCGTCAACTTTAAGAAGTGCGATATCATGTTCCGTATCGCGGAACACGACACGTCCGCTCTTCTGCGCGCCGTCCGAAAGGAGCGCGGTATAGAACGCGCCCTCGTCCGCGACGACATGGCGGTTGGTCAGAATATAGCCATTGCTTGAAACGATGAATCCAGTACCGGCGCCGATTTTCTGACGTTCAACCCCCTTTTGCCGGTACACCGGGACGCGGAAGTTGAAATCTTTGAAAAAAGGGTCGTTGCCAAATGGGTTCACGTACTCTACCGCAAGTTGGGGGAGGTCCTTGCTGACGACGATGGATACAACGGACGGCGTAATTTTCGCAACCGCGTCCGTCAACAATTCGTCCTGCGACTTTTCGCGAACCTCTTTTCTGTTCTCAAGCTCTTTGACGGAAAGCGCCACACGCGAATTCTCTCCAGAAAGCATTTGCACCCGCTCGCCCAGTACGGCTATTTGTTCCTGCAGCAGTGCAATTTTTTCGTCAAATGAACGTTCTCTTTCGTTAAGATACGTTTCTAGCCAACTTCGCGCGAAATATCCGATAAGACCCAAAACTGCAATAAGTATAAGTGCCCCGATGATGCGTTTTGTTTGTAGCGCAAGCATACATATAGTATATCTTATGGGCGCAATCAAATGTTATACTTGCTAGTGAGGAAGAAAATAGAAACGGCTTTTTGCGCTTCCATTCCGACCGAACGACGCAATTATATAATACGAAGCGCTCCCATACTGTTTTATGCAAAATGACGAACTCAAAAAGAAACTCACGCCGGAGCAGTACCATGTAACGCAAGAAAAAGGAACCGAGGCGCCGTTCTCTGGGAGATTCGTGAATCATCGTGAGAAAGGGATGTATCGATGTATTGTATGCGGAGCTTTGCTTTTTCCTTCTGATGCGAAGTTTGATTCTGGTACCGGCTGGCCGAGTTTTGAGCAGGCGATTTCGGGAGCGATTGTCCAAGTCTTGGATACCTCTCAGGGTATGCCTAGGACTGAAATTACCTGTGCAAAATGCGCCGCACATCTCGGGCACGTGTTTGATGATAGCCCGACAAAGACTGGCAAGCGATATTGCGTGAGCTCCTGCTCTCTTGATTTTTCATCCAGCGAAGACACGCGCGGACGACACGCAGAATAACGCGGACAAGAAGCATTGAGATGATTACAAAACTATTCTTGCTGCAATTTGTCCTTTTTGTCCGATACTTCGTCAAGCTGGCGCAAAATGATTTTCGTCGTAGCCGGGCTACGCCTCAATCATTTTGCTGGCTTTCCTCGTCTCGAACAAAAAGTCCTAAATTTCGCTTAAAAATAGTTTTGTAACCATCTCATTCTGTTTCACTTTACCCAAGTAAAGTGGGGCTTGTATGCACGACAGTTTCTGTCTTCTTCAGTTCATAAAAGTTCTTATGACCGCTAATCTCTCAACAACCATCGAACTTCGACATCCTGCGCTTCTGCGCAGGGTTAAATTGCACGGAGTATTCGTGAGCCGCTGGCGACCCACAGGGTTTAACGCCCTGTAGTGTCGCTCTTAAGCTTTACTGAATAATTCATTAAAGATATCCTTATTTTAATGACTCGCCAGAACTCCCTGCCTTCCTAGGCAGGGATGAATGGCGGATCAGCGAAAGGGGGCGGGGAAACTGTAGTTTCCCCGTGGAGGAGAGCAGTGAGCGAGTCTGCGAGCGAGCGTTGAGAACCGAGGGTTCTTAAAGGAAACTCCGCTCGCCGAACGCCCTGTGCTCCTGCACAGGGATAGGACGAGCGGAGTTTACGCCATATCTTCAAAAAAGTTATTTTCCAGCTGCCAATCCAAAGATAGCATTATTTTGAGCCATATCTTGAATAGTTCAACAAAACCATTCGCAAATCATGGGACTGTTGCCGAATGGCAAAATCGTCGTTTTTGCCACGCAGAAATAAGGGTTATTTTGGACAAAAAGTGACAAAAACGCTATTCGGCAACAGTCCCATCATATTTCCTACATCATGTCCGCTATTGTTGTTAAGGCCATGCTTATCGTGCGAAACGGCGAAAAACTCCTTTTCAGTCGCGGATTTGACGAGGTAAAGAATCAGGGATTTCTGCGGCCGCTTGGAGGACATGTTGAATTTGGGGAGAAAGGCGAAGACACAATTCGGCGCGAAATGAGGGAAGAACTTGGGTGTGATACGCGGAATCTTCGATTTTCGGAGACCCTAGAAAACATTTTTACCTATCGCGGCAAGCGCAATCACGAAATTATTCTCGTTTATGAGAGTGAGCTTTCAGATAAATCTTTCTACACAAAAGACACCTTCGTATTTTGGGAAGGAAAAAGAAAGACTGAAGCAGGCTGGTTCTCAAAAACTGATGCTGAAAAGGAGAAAATTCCGATTTATCCGCCATTCAAATACTTTTAGCATTTGCTCGCGGACGTGCGGAACTATTCAAAGTTGTGCCATGAGAATAATTGACCTTACGCATCCATTTACCGCTTCCATGCCAGCGTATCCTGGCGACCCGAAGTCAGGACTAAAACAGATTGCCTCGGTTTCAAAGGATGGATATGCCGACCACAAACTTGAAACGACGATGCACGCGGGTACGCACATTGACGCGCCGGCGCATACTATTGAAGATGGAAAGCGGATTGATGAATTGCCTCTCGAATCTTTTCGCGGAAGAGGGATGTGCATAGACGCGAGGGAGCGGAAAGAGATAGATGCCGTACTATTGAAAGATTGTGAGATTAAAAAGGGCGACGTTGTTCTATTTTGCACCGGCTTTTCGAAGAGATATCGCGACAAAGATTATCTCACCGACTTTCCGGTGATGACGGAGGCTCTGGCAGAAGAACTTGCAGAGCGCAGGATAAAAATGGTTGGAATGGATACACCAAGCCCAGACAAAATACCCTACACGGTCCATAAAATTCTTCTTGGCGCTGGTATTCTCATCATGGAAAACCTCGCTAATCTTGAGGCGTTTTTGGAAATCAAGGATTTCTTTGTTGAGGCGTTTCCCCTCCGTCTTGCCGCCGATGCCGCTCCGGCTCGAATTGTGGCCGTAATTAGATAATATAGGGGTGTGGATAACTTGCCTTTGACTAGCTGAAAAAGGAGTACAATAGAGGTGAGGTCTAGAATCCGATGGCTGTACCGCAAGGGAAGGTCAGACAGTATGTAACAAGACTGATAGGATTCAGGACCTCACTAAGGAACTCTCCCATTGGGAGGGTTTTTTAGTGTGCCATCTGCTTATAGGTGAAATAAGCGCACGATGTACGAATAATAGTGAAATCAGAATCTTCCATTCGCAGTCATTCGTTGGATTTCAATTCGTATTTTCGTATATTTAACAACATGCGCATTATCGCTCACCTGGACATGGATGCGTTTTTCGCGGCCGTTGAAGAACGCAATCGGCCGTACCTTCAAGGCACGCCGATAGTCGTCGGCTCGGATCCGCAGGGAGGCAAAGGCCGCGGAGTCGTATCCACCGCAACCTATGCGGCGAGGGGCTACGGCATCAGAAGCGCGATGCCGATTCGCAAAGCGTGGGAGCTCTCGGAAGAAGTGCGTAAGAAAGGATTGCCACCGGTGGTTTTCATCTCCTCGGAATTTCGGAAGTACAGTGAGGTTTCAAAGAAAATCGTGCATATTGTTCACGAACATTTGCGAGAGACTCAAAAGAATCTTTTCGAAATGGAACCGCCGGCACTCGAGCGGGCAAGCGTTGACGAGTGTTTCTTTGATTTGTCATTTGCCAGCTCGTTCAAAAAGGCGCGGAGGATCGCCGCGGTGATTAAAAAGGACATTTTGGAAAGAGAACAATTAACCGCCTCAATAGGCATCGGGCCGAATAAGCTTATCGCGAAAATTGCGTCGGATTTTCAAAAGCCAAATGGGTTGACGGTAGTTACGCCGGATGCGGTCTTTGATTTTCTTGCGCCGCTTGACGTACGAAAAATCCCCGGAGTCGGGCCGAAAGCGGAGGAAAGATTGAGACATCTTGGCGTTCGCACGGTCGCGCATGCACGCAAACTGGATGAAGAAAGACTTCGCGGCATGTTCGGCAAGTGGGGGAAAGAGTTGTATTTAAAATTTCGCGGAGAGGATGATTCACCGGTCATTGCGCATGCACCACCAGCAAAATCAATCGGAGAACAGGAGACGCTTCCTGAAGATTCCTTGGAGATGAAGATTCTGCTTCCGTATCTTGAGCGGCAGGCGAGGAATCTTGCGCGGTATCTTGCGAGGAGCGGCTTCAAAAGTTTTCGTACGATCGTGCTTACGGTTCGGTTTGCGGATTTTGAAACGGTATCGCGCTCTCGCACGCTACCGGAGCCTGCCGTTGACGCAGAAACGCTTCGCCGTAATGTTACGCAAATGTTCTTCCCGTTTCTTGACCGGCGTGAGAATCCTAAGCGTAAGAAAATCAGACTGCTTGGAGTAAGAATAGAAAAACTACTTCCATAATTTCTCTTTACAGGTGTGTCGCTACGAGTTATGGAGATGCAGACTACACCGTGCTAACCTATCACTCCTGTCACTACAACACTACAAATATCGAAACAACAACAGAGACACCCAAAATAACAGTAAGAACTAAACTCAACCAAGTTGCCTTCCTCTTGACAATTTTAACATCTGTAAGATTATTTCTGCGATTAAAAACCCAAATTAAACATTTCCTCATTAGATAATAGCAAAATATCAGACCCCAGAGGATGATATACGCGAAACCTTCAGCAACTCCAGCAAATCCCCCGGTGGTATCTTCTTGCAGAAAAAAAGGTAAACCAAAATACAATAAAGCGGTTGTGACAGCAAATAGTAAAAGTAGATACAAAAAACTAAACTTCGGTTTCATAGCAATACTTTAACATCTATAGTGAATACTTCATATTTGAGCTGTGTATAGTGCAAAAACTGGTTAGGCTTTTTATGCCCCGGAGGGAAGTGATATAATGGCGTTATGTCAGATGAAATACCCGGTGGTCGCCGCCAAAAAGGATTGCGGCAAATCATCATTGGCGTAGTGGTGCTCCTTATCGCCGGAGCTTTCTACTTTTTGGGTGGAAATCAAGAACCCGTGGTAACAAATTTTGCCGAATGTACCGCGGCAGGTTTCCCCGTCATGGAAAGCTATCCGCGTCAATGCCGAACGCAGGAAGGGCAAACCTTTCGCGAAGATATCGGCAACGAGCTTGAAAAAGATAATCTCATTCGCGTTTCAAATCCACGCCCCAACGCGGCAATAACGAGCCCTCTTATGGTGAAAGGCATGGCGCGGGGAAACTGGTTTTTTGAAGCGTCGTTTCCGGTGAAGCTCTTGGACAGCGGAGGAAATGAGATAGCGCGCGGAGTGGCACAAGCCGAAGGAGAGTGGATGACGACCGAATTCGTTCCGTTCGAGGCAATGCTTACGTTTGTCCTTTTCCCGCACGATGGGGGGACGCTCCTCCTCGAAAAGGAAAATCCATCAGAGCTTCCCGAACATACGGATGCGCTCCGGATTCCTGTCAGGTTCGAGATGCTGGCGGCACAACCTCCGGCGGCGAAAACATGTATCGTAACTGGTTGCAGCGGGCAAATTTGCGCGGACGAGGAAGTTATCACTACGTGCGAATTCAGGGCAGAGTACGCGTGCTACAAAAACGCGCGCTGTGAGCGACAGTCGTCGGAGAAGTGCGAATGGATTGAAACGGAAGAGCTTCGCGCGTGCGTTGATAAAGCAAAATGAAAGAGGTTTCAACAAATCTCTCACAACAGGATATAGTATCCCAATAGCAGTCTGCCCAAGGCAGATGCTACGGGACAGGTAAAAGCAGTACCCCAGTGGGAGAGGAAACTTCCTACGGGGCACAGTGTACGGGAGAAAACGGGGTATCGTATAACGGCAGTATTTACCCATGGGGTGGGTAAGGCCTGGGTTCAATTCCCAGTACCCCGATAACAAGATACAGTGCGTGCCGTGCCTCGTAGTGAGTCGAGTCTTCGAGACTCTACTACCACCCGTGGAGGCCCCGGAGCATTACCGGGTACCCCGAAGAGTTATATGGTAGGGAGTGCCAAAGGCAGTGAACTTATACAGTAGATAGACATGAAGATTTTTCATGTTTATAATCTAAGCACTAATTATTAAGTACTGATTTTTTTATGACACACTATATCTGCGCCGGAGGCTGCGAAGGGGAATCCAGCAACCCCGGCGTGTGCCAGACGGAGGATTGCGAAAAAGAAGGCGAAACGCTCACGCTATGCAATTGCGAAGACGGGACACACAAAGAAGTAATGGAGAAACGGGAAGGGAGCGAAGAAGAGTAACTTTTAACTGTCGACTATTAGTTACTGGTTAAGTGTTAAAGGTCAACGGCTCGCTACATTTCTCTCAAGTTAACGCGTATCTTTCAGTGCGGCCGCAAGCGGAATGCCAAAAAGCATCAGTACAGCGAGCGCGAGAAAAAGAGAGGGAAGCGCGGCAACAACAAGAATTCCCGTTGCGACGAGCGGGCCAATGAGTCCGGCAAACGGACGAACGCTCCTGTTTAGCCCGATGATAGCCGCGTCGCCGGCGCTTACTTTCTTGAAGAAGTACGTTTCCGTCATAATTTCGACGCAGGCTGCGCCGACGCGCGTCATAAATAGTATCGTTGCCCAGAGCGCAAAGGAATGCGCGGCGAAGAAGTATATTGCTCCCGTCGCGAGGGCCATCATGAAAAATCCCGCGATGAGGAGTTCTTTTTCGCCGAGTATCTTGTCTGCAAGATGTCCGAGCGGCGCTTCAAGGAGGAGAAACGGGATGAGCATGATGGAGAACATCGGCCCGATTTCTTTCCATTCGAAACCGATATACTCATGAAGATACAGGGGAGTGTAAATGACCATGAGCGTGAAGAAGAATTGGAGTAAAAATGAAATGCTAAAAATGTAGCGCAGATTCTTGTCGTGCCACACAATCGCGAACGCTCTTCTAAAATGGAGCATCCGGTACAGCGGGTCCTTGAAGCTTTCAAGCCTGCCCGCGAAAATAAAAAGTCCCGGGATGAAAATGATTGCCGCCGCAAGGTACACGCGCCAGTACGCATCGTTGGCAAGAAGAAGCGCGGCAAGCGTCGGCGCGATTATCCACGCCACATTCGCAAACGTAAGGTAGAGACCGCGGATGCTTCCGGTGGAGGCGTTTTTTGAGAAACCCTCCACAATCAAGTCAAAATCAAACGAAATGAGGGTAATCAGCGCCGAGCTTATGATAAAGAGCGCGATAATGAGATTCGCGTCTTCCAAGAACGCGATGCCGATAAGCGCCACAATCTCGAGGACGATGAAGAGAAGCGTCGCAAAGTAATCGCCCACGAGTTTTAGGAGTCTGGGGATAAGGATGAGCGCGATAATGGCAAGCAGGGCCGCGACGGAGTAAATAAGACCGACGTATTTTTCCGAAATAAGGGTTGAAAGGAAAGACGAGTTGATGTAGACCGGCACTGCCGCATGCAGGGTGAAGAAAAAGGAGACAATGTAAATAATCGGGAGAGGAGAAAAGAAGATGCGCGGTCGAAAGTGCATGGAGACAGTATACCGTATGGGGCGCTAAATTTCCCAAAGCACAGACCGCACAAAAAACCAAACAAAGGGCAAACTACAAAAGCGCGAGATATTCCTGACGAGAAATGCCCGCAGTTTTTAAGTTGTTCAGGATAATGAAAACCGGAATTGACTTGTACATCGGAATAATTATCGGCCGCTTGATATCCTTCCGAACATAGATGAGATGGTCGCCTTCCTGCCTGTCCAATACAAAACCCTTTCGCTCGAATACGCGCGCCAGTTTGCGATAATGTATCGTGCAGATTTTAGGCATCGGGCTACACCGATACAGTTACGCGGTCAAAAGAGATGAGGTCAGGGTCGCGCCACGAATTTTTCCGCCTTACGAAACCCGCATCCTCAAGGATATCGTGAAGCGTTCCTTTCTTGTGAGCGGACAAAAGAAAACCGCGGATAGCGTCTTTTAGATTTTCCTTCGCGATGTCGGCCGTCTTTCCGCACGATGCCACACGCAACTCTGGATTGAAAGACACATATTGTCTTCCTTCTCTAAAAATTTGGGCGGTGAAAGTGAGTTTGGGGAAATTCATGGCTCAATGCTATCGTAATTTTTGCGGAAAGTCCATTTCACAAAATTACTTGTTCCGAAACTTGGCTAATATTTTCAATCTATGCTCAAAGTTTGGCATTTCTAATGACCCGCCAGAGCTCCCTGCGCTCCGCGCAGGGATGAATGGCGGAACATACGATATGAAACGAGTAATGACCAGAACGGACCTAGAAGCAAAGGATGGAATAGAGTTTTAGCAAAATTAGTAGTTCTTTCACATTCAGTCTCATAATGTTTTATACTCTGGAGTTCTCTTACACCCCCAATAGAACGGGAATAACGATTGGCCGTTTTGCGGTTTTCTGAAACAAAAACCTTGATACCGCGTCGGTGAGTTGTTCTTTCACGTATTCAAAGTTTATCGGATGCATGCCAGCAGTCGCCTCTTCCACCGTTTTCTTGATGATGATGCGCGTCTGATGCAGAAGATCTTGCGACTCGCGGAGATACACAAATCCGCGCGAGATGATGTCGGGAGATTTCTTTAGCTTTCCGGTGGACGAATTCACGCTCGCTATAATCACGAACATTCCTTCCTCTGCGAGCATTTGCCTGTCCCGAAGCACCACCTCCTGCATGTCTCCGACGGAGAAACCGTCAACCATGAGGGGGCCGTTGGGCGCCTTTTCTTTTAGCGCGGTAATTGATTTTCCGCCGTCCCTAATTTCAATAATCATTGAGTTGTCGGGGACGACGATGTTTTGCTTCAGCATGCCAAGCTCGCGTGCCAGCTCCGCGTGGAGGCGAAGCATATAATGCGTGCCGTGCACGGGGATGAAAAATTTTGGCTTGATCTTTTTGTGCAGCCACTCGATCTCGCCGCGATTGCCGTGTCCGGTGGAATGGATGTATACGTCGGATGTGCGGTAGTGAATGATTTTTGCCCCATGCCGCGCGATGTTGTCCTTCAAATCTTGCACGGCTTTTTCATTACCGGGCACGATGGAAGCGGAGAGGAGCACGGTATCATTCTCCGAGAGACGCAGTTGCTTGTGGCTCTTGTTGGCAAGCCGCGTGAGTGCGGCGAACTCGTCTCCCTGCGCGCCGGTGGCAAGTACAATGATACGGTCCGGCGGGTAGCCGCCGATTTCCGTGGACAGAACAATGGTATGCTCCCGCACTTTAATGAGTCCGGCCGCGATGCAGATATCAACGTTGTTTTTCATGCTCCGGCCTTCTATCACCACCTTCTTGTTGCTTTTTTCTGCTGCCTCAATGACTTTGGCGATGCGGGTGATGTGGGACGCAAACATGCTTATCACGAGGCGCGTTTTCGTCGCCCGGACGATTTCCATGAGGTTTTCGCCGACAATCCGCTCCGGTGTGGAAAACCCAGGGTTTTCGATGTTCGTTGAGTCGGTGAGGAGAAGCAGATTGTTGTCTTTGGACAGCGCATTATACGTTTCTTCTTCTTCTTCCGTCGGTACCCCGACAACATGGTCAAGTTTGTAATCGCCGGGCGTTACGATGTTGCCGTACGGTGTTTCGATGATAACGCCCATGGAATCGGGTATAGAGTGCGTTACGCCGAAAAAGCGGACATGAAGGCCTCCAACTGTTACGCGATTGTTCCCCTCGACGACCCTCATGTCTATCGGGGGAAGGTGCGGAAACTCTTCTTGACGTTTTTTTATCATGAGCGCAGTAAGATTTCGCGTGTACATCGGTGGATTTCCAATACGGGACATGAGATAGGGAATGCCGCCGATGTGGTCAAGGTGGCCATGCGTGATAAAGACCGCGCGGACTTTATGCGCGCGTTCTTCAAGGTAGCGCGTGTTCGGAAGGATAAAGTCTATGCCCGGAGTTTTCTCATCGTTGAACTGCAGTCCCATGTCTATCACCACGATGTCGCTTCTGAATTCAACAACGGTCATGTTGCGGCCGATTTCCTCAACGCCGCCAAGACATATGACTCGGACGCTATCTTCCTTAAGCGGCGGCACAGAAATCGATTTTAACGCGCGTATCCCTTGCTCGCCTGCGGCGCGCGGTAGTCTCTCTTTCAGTGGCGTTTGATTAGCGCGAGCATGACTGCTCCGCTCTGCGTGCCGGTGGCGCCGGAGCGAGAAAAAGGCGCGGGCTCTTCCAAAATGCGGGGGCGGTGTAATCTCTTCACGATGATGCGCACTGCTCGCGCCCGCCGCTTCATGAAAAGA
>Ga0155932_110_pt1 | contig 98810 bp, 92 predicted proteins | sample RifCSPlowO2_02_FD_107586 | JGI IMG/M metagenome (GOLD analysis project Ga0155932, IMG submission 107586) | Candidatus Taylorbacteria bacterium RIFCSPLOWO2_02_50_13 | reverse complement strand
GAGCGTTGAGAACCGAGGGTTCTTAAAGGAAACTCCGCTCGCCGAACGCCCTGTGCTCCTGCACAGGGATAGGACGAGCGGAGTTTACGACCTTCCCAGATAATTGCATTCAGATAGTCATTTGTGCAGGAGAGGTACTTCAAGCATCGAGAGACTCCCGATCAAATTTTTATGTTGCATTTGCAGGTTATGATAGGAGTATGCGCGTCCTCAATCTAAGTCTTGATACTCAAATCCTTGAAAAAGATTCCGCCGTGCAAAAGCGGCTTATTGCTCTTGCGGAAAAAGTCGGGAATACAACCCCCGCCCTCGCAGACTCGGGCACCCCCTTTCTTAATGGGGGAATAACCGTATTCGTGCCGGGGGTGAGGGATGAAAGGCAGGAGTTATCGGCACATCTTACCATCTATTCATTCGGAGGTTTGAAATTGATGCAGTTGTTTAAGATGTGGAGGATGGGGAAGCGGTTGCTCCGTTCGGAAGCTTCCTCCTTTTTTAAAGGAGGCGCCAAGTCTTCGAGGCGGAGGATTTTAAATCCTTCAGCTCTTGAGAATGAGCCCCTCCCTTTGACAAAGGGAGAATTAAGACCTTACGACCTCATTACCGTTCAAGACCCGTATTTTCTAGGATTTCTAGCCGTAAAACTCTCGGAGAAGTTCTTAGTGCCAATTGAAGTGCAGATACACGGATTTGAAAAAATGGAGGGCGGGCGCGCGAGACTGGCGCGTTTTGTGCTGGAACGCGCCACAAAAATCCGAGTGGTCAGCAACCGACTTAGGAAACTTCTTGAATCAAGATTCATGATTCATGAATCAAGAATCTACGAATTACCGGTCTACACCCAGATAGAAACGCCGCCAAAGACGTCAAAACGGAAAACCGTTCCATACCCGTTCACTTTTTTAACTGTCGGACGGTTGGTTGCGATTAAGAACATCGCGCTTCAAATAAACGCCTTTGCCAAAGTCGCGGGGAAAGTCCCGTATATCCGATTGCGAATTGTCGGTGGCGGTCCCCTCTTGGAGGATTTAAAGTTAGACGTTACAAGTCTGAATTTAGAGGATAAAGTTCTCTTTGAGGGCTACCAGGGAGACCTCTCGCGGTACTACGAGGAGGCGGACGCGTTCCTTTTTACGTCCAACTCGGAAGGGTGGGGGAGAGTGGTGCTTGAGGCGGCGGCGCACAAACTCCCCATCATCATGACTGATGTCGGACTCGCGCGCGAGGTGATTCAGAATGAAAAAAACGGATTTATCATTCCCGTTGGAAATGAAGACGAGCTTGCTCGCGCGATGGAAGAGTTTTTGGATAAGCCAGAGCTCCGCGTTAGGCTCGGAGAAGCCGCTTTCGAGACGTTCATAGCCCTTCCCACGCCAGAATCGCATATAGAGCGGCAAGTAGAAAGATGGCAGGCATTACTAGGCAGAAAATAGGCACGATCGTACCTATTTTCTTAGTACCTGTTTAACCAAAAAATGCCATTGCTCGACTTGGATAACAGCAGGGTCTTCAAAAAGGTTTTAGTATGCGTTGAGAATTGAGTTGATAAGCGACGTAGAGCGAGAGAAGTGTAAAGGCGCTTTGACATTTGTACTTCCGAGCCGAGGCGAGGCGGCGAAAACCTGAAGCCGCCGCAAGGACAGAGCGCGGCGGCGCGAGGATGGCTCGCAGGATTTTTCAGCGGAAAAAACCGGTTAACGCATATGAGACGGAGTGCTTTTATTGCGGTACAATAGTCGCCATTGTAACACTGGCGCGGATTATGGGATATAGCGCGGATAACGCGGATTTGATATGAATCAATCTCCGGTGCAAAAAGAAAAACCGCTCATCGGATTCATCGGCCAGGGATTCATCGGCAAAAATTATGCCGATGATTTTGAGAACCGCGGATACACGGTCATTCGATACGCCACGAGGCCGGAACTTGCGAAAAACAAGGACGACATCAAAAACTGCGATATTGTTTTTATTGCCGTGCCAACTCCTTCGACGCCCAAGGGGTTCGACTATTCTATTGTGCGCGAGGTGCTGAAACTCGTGGGTAAAGAAAAAACCGCCGTTATAAAATCAACGGTTCTTCCCGGCACGACCGAGAAACTACAGGCCGCGTATCCCGATATATTTGTTTTTCATTCTCCGGAGTTTTTGCGCGAGAAAACTGCTGCATACGATGCGGCCAACCCCGACCGAAATATTATCGGTATCCCAAAGGATACGTCCGAATATAAGAGACGCGCGAAGCTCATCATGCGCGTTCTTCCCAAAGCGCCGTTTGAGCGAATCATGCACATTCGCGATGCCGAGCTCGTCAAATATGGGGGGAATTGCTTTTTGTACATGAAGGTCATCTTTGCGAATTTACTCTATGATGTCGCAAAGCGACGCGGGCGGAATTGGGAAGCGGTTAAAGAAGCTGTTGCGGCGGACCCTCGCATTGGACCCTCGCACATGGAGCCGCTCCATCGAAGTGGCCATGGCGGAGGGCCGGGTCGGGGCGCCGGCGGACACTGCTTCATTAAAGATTTATCCGCATTTTCCAAGTTGTATGCTAAAGCAGTGAAAGACCCACTGGGTAGCGCCATCCTGGCGGCGCTTGAGATTAAAAACAACCGGCTCTTGTTAGAGAGCGGCAAGGACGCGAACCTCTTAAAAAGCGTCTACGGCAGTCTCAAACGCGCGCGCAATCCTTAATCTATGATCCGACATTTACGAGAGTTAGAGGAACGGATTCTCCTTCGAACGGATCGGCATCTGCCGAGACTCGCGCCCCATGTTCGCAGGTACGCGCGCGTCGGTCGCTTTATTGCATCGGGAGGAACTTCTGCCGTCGTTGATCTCGGCCTTCTCTATGTAGGTACCGAGTATTTCTTCCTGCACTATCTCCTTTCCGCGGCGATTGCTTTCGTCTTCGCCTTCTTCGTGAGCTTCACGCTTCAGAAGTTTTGGACCTTTGGGGATGCTTCCACGGATCGGGTGCACATTCAGGTTTCACTTTCATTTACCATCGCGGTCGTTAATCTCGGAATCAACACCGCGCTCATGTATTTTTTCGTGGATGTTGTCGGTTTTGGGTACATGGTCGCCCAGGTCATCGTCGGCATTCTTCTTGCATTCGAAAGCTTTTTTATTCTCAAGTTGATTATCTTCAGGAAGCGCGCTGTTGAAGCATGAACATATTGATAGTTACTCAAAAAGTTGATGTAACCGACAACAATCTCGGTTTTTTTCATAGCTGGCTTGCGGCTTTTGCGGAACATGCGGACGTTGTAGTTATTGCAAATGAAGTCGGCGCTCACGAATTGCCGGGGAATGTCAAAGTGTTGTCTCTCGGAAAGGAGGCGGGAAAGTCTCGGATACAGCGCCTGATGCGGTATTGGAAACTGCTTCGGGAGCATTTCCCTTCCGCAAACGGCGTGTTTTTTCATATGTGCCCGGAATATGTTATTGCCGCGCATTTCTTGCTCAAAAAATTCGGGAAGAAGAGCGCTTTTTGGTATGTGCATCGGGCAGTCAGTATGAGATTGCGGCTAGCCGAGAAATTGGTTGACAAAATCTTTACCGCGTCCCCCGAGAGCTTTCGTCTTCCCAGCAAAAAAGTTGAAGTGGCGGGACACGGGATTGACGTGAAATTATTTCCCGCGCGCAAAGAAAGGGGTCCGGGGCTACATGTAGTTACAGTCGGCAGGATTTCTCGGGTCAAGGATCTCCGGACGCTTATTCTTGGTTTTCTTCTGCTGAAAAAGAGATTTCCGGACGCGCAGTTTTCAATTATCGGGCAGCCGATAACCGAAGCAGATCGGCGCTACGAGCGGGAACTGCGCGATGAGTTTGAATCCTCCGTGTCTTTCCTCGGCGGCGTTTCGTACGCCCGCGTATTATCCGGATTTCCCTACGCCGCTTTTGTGCATGCAAGTATGACCGGCGCCGTTGACAAGGCGGTTCTCGAGGCGCTTGCCACCGGCAGTGCGGTGTTTACCTCAAGCGAGGCTTTTCCCGAATCAATTCCCGGGATTTTTAAGTTTGAACAGGGCAATGCCGGGGATTTAGCCGATGCCGTAGCCCATGCCTTCGAAGCGGGGAAACTTGGGTATAATGAAGGCGCCAGAGTGTACGTGACGGGGCATCATAATCTCCACACGCTTGTCTCAAAGATACTTTCCTTCTATGAATGCTAATGCCAGTTCCACATCTCCATACAAACCGTCGCTTTTTTCCGTGCTCAAAGAGGCGGTGCGCGGAAAGGCCGTCAGCCGAACCATGACCAATCTATTTTGGCTCGGTGTAGAGCCAATCTCCGGCAACATTCTTGATATTGGAGGCGGCAGTCGCGGAAGTCATTACCGGTTTCTCCCGATAAAAAAAGAGGCGGCGATTAAAGTAGCCGACATTATCTCGCGTCCCGGCACCGATTTCGTGCTTGATATCGCAAAAGAGAGGGTGCCGCTCCAGGATGCTTCGCAAAACGCAGTGTTTTTATTCAATATTCTTGAGCACCTCAACGCGCACGATACAGTCCTCACGGAAGTGAAGCGACTTCTCAAAATCGGCGGCCGGCTCTATGGCTCCATTCCGTTTTTAGTCAATGTGCATCCCGACCCAGCAGACTATGTGCGTTTTACCGGCGAGGCGCTCCGCGAACTGTTCACAAGAAACGGTTTTGCCGTGATTACGATTGACCCGGTCGGGCGCGGCCCGTTTCTTGCCGCGTATGAACAGCTTGATTCGCTCATTCCGAGTGTCTGTCACGCCGTGTTTCTTCCGCTGGTGTGGCTCGCCGATGCTCTGGTGCAACGCTTGCGCCCCAAGCGCGATTTTCCCTCAATTTTTACCCTTGCTTACAACTTCATTGCTGAAAAAAGGGTTTAATCGATATGTGCAGTATTAACGGCTTCTCATGGCGCGATGAAACGCTTATAAAAAAGATGAATGCCGTCACGACCCACCGCGGGCCTGACGGAAGCGGCACCTTTGTCGGCTCGAGCGTCACGCTTGGTCATAATCGTCTTTCCATCATTGACCTATCAGATGCCGGCAATCAGCCTATGAAAAGTGATGACGGTCGCTACGTCATCTCTTTCAACGGCGAAATCTACAACTTTCGCGAGCTCAAAAAAGAACTTTCTTCGTATCCTTTCAAAAGTCAAAGCGACACTGAGGTGATTCTCGCGGCCTTTAGCGCATGGGGCGAGTCCGCGTTCAGCCGCCTCAACGGGATGTTCGCCTTTGCGCTCTGGGATGAGAAAGAGAAAATGCTCCGCCTTGTCCGTGACCCGGTCGGCATAAAACCGCTGTACTATCATATTGACGGGACACGCCTTATCTTTGCCTCTGAAATCAAGGCGATACTGAAAGACGCGAAAGTCTCGAGACGTATCAATCCTTTAGCGCTTGATTGCTATCTCCGTCTAAATTATGTGCCGGCGCCGCTTACGATGTTTAGGGACATTAAGAAACTCTTGCCCGGAAAAATTCTTCGTCATCAAAACGGAAAGGTTGAACTAGTTCACTATGCTACGCAAAAGATACCCGCGCTTTCTTTAGAGTCCAGAAATGTTTTGGCGGCGGAGCTTTTGGAGAAGGTTCACAAAAGTGTGGAAGCGCAGCTTGTTTCCGACCGGCCCGTAGGTTTGTATCTCTCAGGCGGCATTGATTCGAGCGCGATACTCGAATCCATGGCACACGCCAGGGGAGTGGTGGAAACGTTTTCCGTAGGGTTTGAACTCCGAGAGGGAGAACAGGCGGAGAAGTTCAACGCCGACTTTCTGCTTGCGCGAAGGACGGCTAAGTATTTTGGCGCAAAACATCATGAGGTGCTCCTCTCTCCGAAAGAAATTATTCCGTTGTTTGAAGAGGCGGTGTATCACCTCGACGAGCCGATTTCAAACGCCACGATTATTCCGATGCTAAGACTCGCGCGGTTCGCGAAAACACGCGTCGCGGTGGTGTTATGCGGCGATGGGGGAGACGAGCTCTTCGGCGGGTATGAGCGCTATCGGCTTTCGCTTCTTTCCTCATACTATCGTTCTCTGCCAACGGCAATGCGAGGGTCTCTGGACACCTTGTTCCCTCGCTTACAGAAGCTCAACACGGCTCCCGGAATAGAGCGGTATGCACGCTTCCACTTTTTGAAGGAAGACATCCTAGAGCCGCTCTGCGCGTTGTCCGCGTGCCATGCCGCCGCCGCGCGGGACTTTTTCTCTCAAAGGTTCTTTTACAGAAACGCGGATTCACGCGGATATGAGGACACGCGGATAGATGCGGATACGAGAGAGCCGTTCGAAACAAAGTTTATGCGAGTCGATAGGGAAAGCTGGCTGCCCGATGAAGCGCTCCTTCGGAGCGACAAAATGTCCATGGCGTCATCGCTTGAGACCCGCGTGCCGCTCCTTAACCTTCCGCTCATTGATTTTGCGGACACAATCCCGCGCTCCGATAAGGTTTCCCTCTTTCGCACCAAAATTGTTTTGAAGAAGGCGTTTCGCGGCCGTATTCCGGATGAGCTTCTGCATCAACCCAAGCGCGGATGGTTCTCTCCTGGAGCCAAATGGCTTCGGTACCCTCATGTTGCTTCATTCGCGCGAGAAGTTCTTTCCCCTCACTATGCGGAGGCAACAAAAGGAATTTTCGACTGGACGGCGGTTCGCTCTCTCTTTGACGCGCATCTTCGTGGCGAGTATCATCTCACGCCGCTATGGGCGATACTTACTCTTCAGCTGTGGGCAAAGAAATTCAGTATCGCCGCATAATCGGCGATTAGGTAACTTACATGGTTAGAGTTTACATAGAGCAAAATGGCGCTCCTTTGCATCTTCCAATGTCGCTCGTCTTTTGGCCGAATTTCAAGTTTGAAATTTCGCCAAAGCGTCTGTTTTTGCGTGGCATTATGGAAGCGTATCAGAAACCTTTCGTGGAGATTGCGGAATCTCCCGAGTCGGCGGATTTTTTCGCGATTCCATTTGAGTACTTTTTTGTTGAGAAATACGCTCCCGCGTACCTCTCTAGCATATACGATGCCGCAAGGAGAGCAGGAAAGAAAGTGCTCCTGTTTGACTATACCGACTTTGTAGACCGTACGCCCAGACTTCCTCCCCATGCGATATTCTTTCGAGTGTCAGTGTATCGGCATCATCAAACGCCGCAGGAAATAGTCATGCCGTACTTTGTTGAGGATTTGGGAAAGACAATCTCCTTGCATCAAAACAAACCTGAATGCGCTACAGTCGGTTTCTGCGGTCTCTCGCGGTATGGAAGCAGAGTGCAAGCCCTTAAAGCGTGGGTGAAACGGAGAGGATTTCGGTCGCTTCTTGCTCTTCGAGGCGATGCCGCACCGAGCGTTCACGCTGGAGGGATAGTCTGGAGAAGATGCTCGTTACGTGCGATACGGCAATCAAGCGCGATAGAAACGAACATCATTGAGCGGTCATCGTATTCTCTCCATAGAGATTCCGTATCCGGCGATCCACAGCGCGTCCGCGCGGAGTATCTTCTAAATATGCAAAGCGCTTCTCTCCCGCTTTGTGTCCGCGGGGACGCCAACGCCTCCCAGCGGTTTTATGAAGCGCTCTCCGCGGGAAGAGTGCCGCTCCTTCTTGATACCGACTGTGTCTTACCGCTTGAAGGTGTCGCTCCGTACGAGAAATGCGTCATTCGCGTGCCACATAACGAAACACCGCAACTTCCGGAGCGCGCCGCTCGTTGGCACGTTGCGCAAAGTCCCGTGTCATTTATTGAGGCGGAAAGGGAAGCAAAAGCTTTGTTTCAGGATTTTCTTCGGCTCGACAGATATTTCGAAATCGTATTTGATAGGGAGCAAAGCCCGTATAAAAGGATATTATATGAAAGATAACAAACTCTTTTACATTGCGAACGCGCGTCTTCCGACGGAAAAGGCGCACGGCATGCAAATCATGAAATCCTGCGAAGCGCTCGCGCGCGCTGGGCTCAACGTGGAGCTCTTGGTTCCGCGTCGGAAAAACCCGATGCAAGGAAACCCGTATGAATACTATTCGGTTGAGAAAGATTTCACCATCACGATGCTTCCGGCGTTGGATACCGTGCGCTTCGGGAAACTCGGCTTTCTACTGGAGCTTTTTAGTTTTCTTGCGGCGGCTCGGCTTTACACCTTGGGAAAACATGGAGTCATATACACGCGCGAAACCGCGGCGGGGCTGTTTTTTCCTGCATTCGCGTTGGAGACGCACATCTTTCCGGCGAGCATGAACGCTTTTCGGCGGGCTGTCTTTAGGAGAGCCGGCGCACATTTCGTCCTTACAAGTTTTATCAAAAGGGAATTGATGCGTATTGGCGTGCCGGAAGAGCGGATTGCCATCGCTCCCGACGCGGTTGACCTCTCGTTGTTTGGCGTTCCGTTTTCAAGAGAATCCGCTCGAAAAACCCTGCGCCTGCCCTCGGACAAAAAAATAGCGCTGTATGCCGGCAGTTTTTTTCTCTATGACTGGAAAGGAGTGGATGTCTTTCTAGAAGCCGCGAAAGCGTTTGGAGATGAATTCTCCTTCGTGTTGGTTGGCGGGAATGCGCAAGAAGTGCGCGAGGCGCAGAATGCGTGGGGCGGAAGCAACACTCTTTTCTTGGGGTACCAGCCGCCCAAAAGCATTCCGGCGTATCTCAAAGCGGCAGACATTCTTGTCATTCCGAATAAAAAAGGCTCCACCGCTTCGGAACACTACACCTCGCCGCTCAAACTTTTTGAATACATGGCTTCAGAGCGCCCCATTGTTGCTTCACGGCTCCCTTCGCTTGAGGAGGTTGTCAACGAAAGGGATGTGGCGTTCTTTGAGCCGAACAGCGCAAAAGACCTTGCCCGCGCCCTCCGTCTCGTAATGGGGGACACGGCGCTTGCGGAGTCTCTAGCGCAAAGTGCGCGAAGAAAGGTGGAGGCATATACCTGGGATACGCGCATGAAAAACATTTCCGATGCGCTCCGCGCACCGCATTGAAGAGCCGTCGCAAACAGTCTATAGTTACCGTGTATGAAGCCGTGGGAGAGATTTTTCAGAGAGCGGATGGAGCGCCTTCTTCGCGAGAAAAAGTCGCTCATTGATATCGGCGGCGGGCTTCGCATTTCAAAAGAAAAAGGAAATCGGTTTGAGCCGAGAAATATGTGGATCGCTGACGAGATTAAAACGCGCGGCATTGATTACAAAATACTTGACCCGGTTCCCGACTACGGCCCGGACATAGTCGGAGACATCCACGACCTGCCGTTTAAAGATAACTCGCAGGAAGCCGTTTGTTGCATTGCCGTTCTTGAGCATGTGATTGACCCGTTCATAGCGAGCAAAGAGCTCCACCGGGTGCTCGCTCTTCGTGGTATGTGCATGGTCTATGTTCCGTTTCTCTACTACTTTCACGCGGAAAAAGGATACTATGGGGACTACTGGAGATTCACCAAGGAAGGGCTCGCACTTATGTTTAAGAAGTTTTCTCTCGTGGAGATACAGCCGGTGCGCGGTGCCATAGGAACGCTTGTACGCCTTACTCCGCTCGGGCGGTTTCGTCTTTTGGAGCATCTAGCGTATCTCGCCGATATTCTTTTCAAGAAGCTTCACAGCAATCAGGTAAGCGGTTACTTTGTCTTTTTAATCAAATAGCGGCCATGAAGAAGAAAGTTCTCATCACCGGCTCAAACGGTTTTACGGGGAGACACCTCTCTTTGTTTTTTTCCGCCAAACCTTCCGTTGAACTGCATCATGCCGACCACGCTTCGCCGGAAACACCCGATTCTCGCTTTCACGCGTGTGATGTATCAAAGGCATCGTCCGCGGTGAAGCTTATCGCGCGCACAAAGCCCCATGAAATCTATCATCTGGTTGGGAGCTATACGAACGACTACGATACGGATTACGTTTCAAACGTGATAACCACAAAGAATATTCTTGATGCCGTTCGCGCGTCCGGCCTAAAGACAAGAATTCTTCTTGTCGGGAGTTCGGCTGAATATGGATTCCCCGCGCATTCGAACACTGCGGTAGCGGAACATCATCCCTGCAATCCGGTTTCCGTCTACGGGCTGATGAAACTCTTTCAAACCGCGCTCATGAGGACGTACATTCGTCTGTACGAAATGGATATCGTCGTCGTACGGCCGTTTAATCTCCTTGGAAGCGGCATCTCGGAGCGTCTCTTTGTTGGGAAGATGGAGCGGGATATCGCGCGGTATAAGCGCGGTGAAATAAAGAAAATTATAACCGGCGATTTAAGCGTCGAGCGCGACTATATTGATATCAAGGAAGCAATCAAGTATTATGCCGCGGTGATGGAAAAAGGGGAACGCGGTGAAGTGTATAATGTAGGAAGCGGAAGAAGCGTTTCACTCCGCAAGATTCTTTTGCGCATGCTTCGCTCCGCCGGTCTCTCGTTTAGCGTAGTGAAGGAGAAAGAGCACCACACGCCGGGGAAGATTGTGGTGCCGAAGATATTTGCGGATATGACAAAACTAAAGCATGTGCTTAAATTTCCATGAAGCATTCCAAAATCAAAGTGGAATTTTGCGCGTTTCTAGATGGCGTCGACAAAAAGGGCAGGATTTATTTTACGCCGATTGGAGAAGCGAAAAACGCAGCCACGAAAGCCGCACTGACCGGCTGGAAGAATCTTGTGACAGAGATTACTGTTGAAAAGAAATTCGCCAAGGGACTCGACGGCATTGAAGAATACTCACACGTAATTATTGTGTACTGGATGGGGGATGAGAAAGAATGCCATCTTAAACATCACCCGCAGGGAAGGGCTGACGTACCATACGGAGGTATTTTCTCCTGCCGCTGTCCCCAGCGACCAAACCGCATTGCGATTTCCACCGTACAGCTGCTTTCCCGAAGAAAGAACACCATCACGGTGAAAGGATTGGATATTCTAAACGGCACCCCCATTCTGGACATCAAGCCCTACACCCCGAACTATGACCTCGTAAAAGATGCCAAAGTCCCCGCGTGGGTCAATCGGCTGGTTTTTTGACCTTTTATTAGGTGAATTAGAAATTTGTTAACATGCGCACGCTTACCGTTATCGCCCCGGTTTACAATGAAGAGGAAGTCATCCTCGATTTTTATCGTGAGCTTAAAAGAGAGCTGGAGAAACTTTCAGGATACAGGACTACCATACTTTTTTCAGTCGGACGAGGTACGGACAAAACACTTGAGATTTTAAAAGAAGTCGCGGAAAAGGACAGGGCGGTGCGCGTACTCTATTTATCGGCTCGATGCGGGCATCAAATGCAGCTACTTGCCGGCGTTGACCACGCGGATTCCGACGCGGTTATTATGATGGATTCGGATTTACAGCATCCGCCATCACTCATTCTGAAGCTTTTGGCGGAATTTGAGAATGGGAATGACGTCGTTTATACGATACGAGAAGAAACGCAAGAACAGCCAACGCTTCGGAAACTTTGTTCCGACATATTTTATTTCTTCTTGAATCTCATTTCCGATGTTCCCATAAGCGGCAATGCCGCCGATTTCCGGCTCATATCGCGCCGCGTTGCAGACGTGTTCAAAAAAGACGTGAGGGAACGCAACTTATTTTTGCGCGGCATCGTGCCGTGGATTGGTTTTAATCAGGCGGCGGTTCGCTTCACCGCTCATCCGCGCAGAGCCGGAACAAGCAAATACTCGCTCTCGCGCCTCATTACCTTCGGACTCTCCGGCGTGGTTTCATTCAGCAGAAAGCCGCTTCGGCTTACCATTCTCACCGGCCTTTTATTTGCGCTGTTTGGTTTTCTCTACGCGCTCTTCACCATTATCCAGTATCTCTTTCTTGAATCGCTTCCATCCGGCTATGCCACACTGGTCGTGCTTCTTTCACTGTTTAGCGGATTCCAGCTCATATTCCTCGGTATCATCGGAGAATATGTCGGCGCGATTTTTGACGAAGTGAAAAGAAGGCCGCACTACATCGTTGACGAGAAAATTAACTTTTAAATTAACTAGGACTTACGCAATCGGTGTCATTCCCGTGAAGCTTGTCCTCGCGAAGGTGGGGAACGGGAATCCAGGGCGTTAAAAAACGGCCAAATACTGGATTCCCGCCTACGCGGGAATGACAGAAAAGGAAGAAATGCGTAAGTCTTATTAACTTTCAATTTATCGCGTACATATTGTACAATACAAATAACATACTTACAAACTTGAGAATGTAAGGATGTCATATTTGTTTCCAAACATGTTTCCCGAGCACAGTTCGGACAAGGCTAAAAGATTCGTTTTCCTCCTCGCGGTACTGTTGTTTATCAACTTTTATTCAATCTCTACTCTTACGACTAAGCCCGCGTATTGGTACGATGAGGCGATAAATGTTGAGCTTGCCCGTAACTTCGCGGATTTCGGAAAACTTGACCTCGTCATCGCTCCCAATACTTTTTCCGGCAAAGGCGCGACGGTGGGCTCTACGGGATACCCCGTCACGGTTCCTCTTGCCGGATTTTTTAAGCTGTTCGGTTTTGGCCTTTCGCAGGCGCGCATCTACATGCTCCTGTGGATGAGCGCGCTTATTCTCGTTTTCTTTTTTATCGCCAAAAAACTATGGAGCGTATACGTCGCGTACGCCGGCACGCTTCTTATTGCAACCTTTGCGCCGTTCTACGGGAACGGCCGGAGTGTGATGGGAGAAATTCCCGGGTTTCTTTTTTCCCTGCTTTCTTTTTATTTTCTTGAACAGCGGAAGTGGTGGCAGTCTGGCATACTCCTTGGGCTCGCCGTCATTTCAAAACCGTCAATCTTCATATTCCTCATTCCCGCGTACGCGCTTGCAGTGTTGCTCGCGGGCGATGTATGGAAGCAAAAACTCTTAAACCTTGTAAAACTCGGCGCAAGTTCGCTACTCGCGCTCTTGCCGTGGTTTATCATTTATGCAAAAGAGATTTCTCGCGGCGGACTTGGGGAAGACTTACTCGCACATTTCAAAAACCCTTACAGCGAAGCCGGCGCGAGCGTGCTGCAAAACATTTCAAACAACCTTCCCACACTCGTCACCTCGACCACCCTCCTTTACTTTTTGGTTCTTTTCGCCGCGGTCATTCTCTCACTCTATCTTGAGCGAACGCTCTTTCGGGAATACAAGAATCTCTTCATATTCGCTTCGGCGTATTTGCCGCTCGCGCTTCTGCAATATCTTAAAAGTTTTGGATATCTGCGATACTTAATCGCTGCGGAGCTTCTCATATTCATTCTGTTTCTTATCGCGCTTCCAGTACTCGTACGGTGGTTGGTGTCCTGTTGTCATTCCCGCGGAGGCGGGAATCCAGAGAATGATATAAGGCGTAAGAACTGGGTTCCCGTTTTCATGGGAATGACATTGGCTGTCATAATTTCTGTCCAAACAGTCCATCTGTTCTGGTTTTCGGACCTGTATCCTTCCGAAAAAACCCAAAAGACTTTTGTCTACCTTTTCTCCGAGTATCCGCAAGCGACCTTTGGCGTATACAATGTGCCGCAACTCGGAAGTCTTCTCCCGTCCGACAAAAAGTATCAGTACCTCTCCACCTACGGCCTCTCACACTTTGGCGTCAATCCGTTCGTCGTCTCGGGGGATAGAAGGCCGGATGTTATCGTCGCGGATGCTGACGACCCCGCGCTCTCTCTTTTTTATGAAAAAGATACGGCATTTTCCGATGGATTTTTGATATACAAGCACAAACAGTTCCCAAGACCTTAAAAAAGTCAGCCGCCACTCTTGCGAGTAGCGCTCTATTGAGCTATGTCAAACGCAACATAGTTTTTATCTACGGCCGTAGATAAAAACTATGTTGCGAGGAACTTTTCGCGGTGTTTACAGAACTTCAGCTTTTTTGTACTTGTGCGCGAAGGCTTGTATTGAGGAGAGAAGTCCGGAAGCTCCATATACCGTGAAGATAAAGACCAACGCATTTACCGGCACGCGGAATCGCGCGTTCACCGCGAGGCCGACGGCGACGGTGGTAAAGACAAAATACGCGACGAGAAGAAGAATGAATACTCCCTTTGCGCGATGCTCCGGCGTTTTAATAAGTTTGATGACACCGATGGCAAAAAAGATAGTGATAAGCGCCCACAATATCCGCCCAAGAATGATAAGAAGCGCCGGACTTTTTGAAAGCGATACCACGAGGGAGACTGCCTTTTTGGGCGATTCAAAGAGAAGAGTGAACGCCGGCCGCTCCAAACGAAGCTTCGGATCAATGTGGAGTCTCCCCAGGACATCTAAATACCCGTCGTGGGTAAAAAAAGTAAACACGGTCACGCCGACTGATTTCAGAAGACCCACAGGATGGGCGAGAAGGAGACTGGGAAAGCGCTTTTTGTATATTTTCGCGTTCGCGAGCGTAATATCTTCAATGTTTTTTATACCGCCAACCCCTCGATTAAATTCTTCTTGCGCTTTGCTGAAACCAATACCTTCCTCAAGCGCGATGGCGGACGGGACTAAAAAGGCATACGGGACACTTACGGATTGAACGCTAAGGGCTGGGTTCCCGAATTGCAGGTAATTGCGAATCACCCACGGAGACAGAACTGTCCCGAACACGAGGACAAGCACAAGCGAATGCCGGATAGCTTGAGCCGTGTCTTTTCGCAGAAGAAGAAAGACAGCGCCAATAAGCAGAAGCGGCAGATACTGTATAGTCGGCCGCGCGAGCGTCGCAAGGCCAAACAGAAACGCTACAACGATGAGCGTTTGCGTCCTCGGCTCTTTCCCATAATCTAGGAAAACGGTGAGCCCGCCGAGAAAAAATAGCGTGAAAAAGGTCTCAACTTGCAAAGTGGATGAGAGATGCACGGTAAGCGGTTCTACCGCAAGAAACACGCCAGTCATCGTTGCGATGCGCTCGTCGGCGAGAAGTTGCCGCGCAATGCGATAGGCGAGCAGCGGAATGAAACTCGCGACAAGCATCTGCACCATGATAACGGCAATGTGGTTTCCGAATACCGCGATGAGTCCGGCAAGAAAGAAAGGGTAAAGCGGCGTTCGTATGGAGTCAGGCACGAACGGGGGCGCGCCGTCCTGCGTAAAACCGTTTCCCGCGAGCAGATTTTCCGTGATGTCTATATACCCGTCAAAGCGCGGGACAAGCTCGCTTATCGTGCCGCCAGACGATACGGCGGCAAGTGAGAAGAACAGCACGCGAACGGTGAGCGCGAGAAGAAAGATAAGGAGGAGTTTACGGGGCATAATGAAAGTTAAACTGCACAAAACACAGTTCACAATTTCCAGACAAAATACAGATTCCCAAAACACAAACGAGTCCACATCTGTTTGGTTTTCTGTGTACTGTGCTTTGTGCAGTCTGTTTGGATATTGGACACTGTGCTTTGTGTCTTTCTATAACAATTTACAATTCGTCAAACACGCTCTATAATCACGCCCATGTCGCAACAGAGAAACATAAAGATTATAGGAATGATTCCGGCGTATAACTGCGCCCATCTCCTCAAGAAAGCGTACGAGCAAGTTCCCAAAGAGTATTTTGATGATATCATCGTGGTTGACGACGGGTCAACGGACGACACCTTTACGGTGGCGAAGACGCTTCCCGTGAAATCATTTACGCATCCGCACTCCGGATACGGCGGCAACATAAAATATGCGATACAAAAAGCGATGGAACTTGGCACCGACTACTGCATAGAAATTCACGGCGACGGGCAATATGACCCGTCTAATATTCCTGCGGCGATACAAAAGATACAAGCGCAGCGGCCGGATTTTCTTCTCGGTTCTCGTTTTATTCCGATGTTACAACCGCTTCGCGACAAGATGTCCCTGGTACGGTATCTCGCAAATCTTGGCATGAGTCTTATTGACCGTCTCGTGCTCGGATTGCCGCTTTCAGAGTTCCATCAGGGGTTTCGCGTCTACGGCCGGACGCTTATTGAGACCGTGGGATTGGAAGGCACAAGCAATGACCATTTATTCAGTTTTCAAATTATCGCTAAAGCCGCGTTTTGCCGCCTCACCGTGCTAGAAATTCCGGTGCGCTGCGACTACGCGGGGGAGCACACCTCTATTAGTCTCAAGCGTTCGGTCGTCTACGCCCTGCAGACTTTTGGCGTACTCTTTCTTTTCATCCTTGCGCGGCTTGGATTCCGGACGCGTCTTTTTCGTTGTATCTCATGAGCGTTCTCACGCATAAAGATTCGTGCCGTATCTGCGACGGCACGAAGCTCTCCAAAGTGCTTTCATTGGGCCCCACTCCGCTTGCCAACGCGTTTTTGGAGAGCCAAGAGGCGCGCGCCGCCGAGATGTACTATCCGCTTGACGCCTATCTCTGCCGCGACTGCGGTCTCCTCCAGCTTCTTGATGTGGTGTCTCCGGAAGTTCTCTTCAAGGACTATGTGTATGTATCCTCAACTTCCCCGGCGTTTGTCGCCCACTTTCGCGACTTTGCGGAAAAAGCGTTTGAACGGTTTTCCTTGAACCGCGAGTCGCTCGTAGTAGACATCGGCTCCAATGATGGAATACTTCTTACCCCATTTAAAAGGAAGGGTGTGCGCGTGCTTGGTGTAGAGCCGGACGAAACTATCGCTCGTATGGCGCGGCGAGGGGGTATAGATACCATCACGGAGTTTTGGGGTCCCGATGTTGCGCAAAGAGTCGCCAAGCGCTACGGCTGCGCCGACCTCATTACGGCGACCAATGTGTTTGCCCACATTGATGACATCCACGCGGTCCTAAGGGGAGTGAAAACGCTCTTGAAACCCGAAGGGGTGTTTGTGATAGAAGTACCCTATCTTGCCGATTTCCTGAAGAAGAATCTCTTTGACACCGTGTATCACGAGCATCTCTCCTATTTCAGTCTCGCCGCCCTTCAGGCCTTTTTCACGCGCACAAGGATGACGATTATAGATGTTGAACAGGTACCTACCCATGGCGGGTCGCTTCGCGTCTTCGCCGCGAGAAAAGGCTCGCGCCACTTTGTACACGCTCGGGTGGGAAAACTCATGATGCGTGAAGAGAAGCAAAGACTGCGCGATGGAAAGACATTTGAGCGCTACAATCTTCGGATTCTTCTAAATCGCGCGAAACTTCTTTCCCTTCTTTCTGGTTTGAAGAGGCGAGGGAAACGCATCGCCGGATACGGAGCGCCGGCAAAAGGGAATACACTCCTCAATTTTTTCTCGGTCGGCCGCGAGCTGTTGGACTACATCGTTGACGACAGCCCCTTTAAGCAAGGGAAGCACACGCCGGGGAAACGCATACCGGTCGTCTCGTCCGAAGTACTCAAAAGAAATCCGCCCGATTACCTGCTCATCCTTGCGTGGAATTTCGCCGAACCGATTATGAAGAAGAACGAAGCGTTCAGGAAAAAGGGAGGCAGGTTCATTATTCCGGTTCCAACGCCTCGCATCATTATTTAGAGACCAGACCAAAGCACAGTACCCAGTTTCCAAACAAAGCACAGTACACAAAAAGCCAAACGGAAAAGATGAGTTTATGCTTTGAAGAGTTTGTAGTTTTGTTTGGGTACTGGGCGGTTTGTGTTTTGTGCTTTAGACACCATGTCTGCCATCGTAGAAGAAGACATCAAGACCATAGTACGGACGCTCGGAGATGGAGTTCGCGCGCTTGAAGGGAAAACCGTGCTCATCTCCGGCGGCTCGGGTTTTTTGGGAAGCTACTTTCTCACGGTATTCGCGTATCTTAACAAGACTCTCTTCAGAAAACCCTGCAGAGTCTTCACGCTTGATAATTACGTGACCGGCACGCGAAGGAATCCCTTGGGTGATGTCGCTGACCCAAACTTTACATTTCTCAAAGGCGATATTTGCGAGCCGCTTCGCATACACGGGCCGATTGACTACATCATTCACATGGCGGGCATCGCCTCGCCGGTCTATTACATCAAATATCCGCTTGAGACCATACATACGGCGACGATAGGCACGGAGAATCTCCTTAAACTGGCCCGCGAGAAGAAATCAAAAAAATTCCTGTTCTTCAGTTCCAGCGAAATTTACGGCGACCCGGCGCCGGAATTCGTGCCTACTCCGGAAACCTACCGCGGCCACGTATCTTCTATCGGCCCGCGCGCCTGCTACGACGAATCCAAACGACTTGGGGAAACGCTGTGCATGGTGTACCACTCGCTTTACAAAGTACCGATTGTAGTTGCGCGTCCGTTCAATGTCTACGGGCCCGGCATGAAGCGGGAGGACCGGCGCGTCATTCCACAATTTCTTGCGTGTGCCTTTGCCGGCAAGCCTTTGCCGATTCACGGAAGCGGTCTTCAAACGAGAAGCTATTGCTACACGACCGACGCGCTTATCGGCTTTTTTAAAGCGCTCCTCACGAAGAGAAGCGGAGAAGTGTATAACATCGGAAGTCATGAAGGAGAGACGAGTTTGATTGACCTTGCAGGCATCATGGCCAAGCTTCTTAAAAAGAAAGTACGAATTGCCAAGATTCCGTACCCGGCGGAATATCCGCCGGATGAACCGAGCAGGCGCTGTCCCGACATCACGAAGGCAAGGCATGAACTTCGCTATGCGCCTGAAGTTGACCTCAAAACTGGCCTGACGCGAATGATTACATGGTACGAAGAGACCTATCCACGCGCTTCTGCGCGAACTGTGAAAAAGACGCTGGGGCTGGTAAGGGTGAAAAGATGACAGAATGTGTGTCAGAAGTTTCTAAACGCTAGACGCTAAACGCTTCTCCAAATGTCTTCTTCCATCATATTAAGCCGCACTCCGTTTCGTCTCCCGCTCGGAGGCGGCTCAACCGACTTGCCCTCGTATTACAAAAAACACGGCGGCTTCATCTTCGCGGTAACAATTGACCTCTACATGGATGTCTTGATTAAGCAGACGCGCGCTGACGACCTTATCAACGTCCACTACAAATCGTTTGAAGGGGTGCCACGCGTTGATCAAATTGAGCATCCGCTCGCACGCGAGGCGCTCAAAATGACCGGCATTAAAAAGGGAGTGTCAATTTCTTTTAAGGCCGATACGCCGGCGGGAACAGGGCTTGGTTCGTCGGGAGCATGCTCGGTCGCGCTTCTTAAAGGCCTCTCGCTCTATGCCGGCAGGGAAATGAGCCAAAGAAAAGCGGCTGAAAAATCATTTGAAATGACTCAAGCCCTTGGTTTGCCGGACGGCGTGCAAGACCCGTATGTTTGCGCGCACGGCGGCTTTGTGCTTTTGGATATTGAAAAGGATGGTACCGTATCGGTAAGAAAACCGCGCATTGCAGCGAAAACGGTTCAGCATTTTTTCAATAATTGCCTGTTTTATTACACGGGCGTTGCGCGCGAAAGCAAGCACATTCTTGCCGAGCAAGACGCGCGGAAAGTGTTGGAACTCAAGCACCATATCAAAGGAATTGGCCGAGAAGTGTATCGCGCGTTTCGCCGCGGGGAGCTCGATGCATTCGGCGAGCTTATGCACGAGCACTGGAACGTGAAAAAGGCGATGTCCTTAAAGATGACTTCGGACTCGTTTGACGAAATCTATGACAGCGCGCGGCGTGTCGGCGCGCTCGGAGGGAAGATCCTCGGCGCGGGCGGCGGCGGATATTTTATTTTTTACTGTCCGTCAGAGCGGAAGAAGCAGGCGGTGAGGCGCGCGCTCGCGCGGTTTGGAATGCGGGAGATGAACTTTTCTCTTGACACAAAAGGCGCCCGTGCAAAAATCCTCGCGCTGTAATGGGGAAGTACCAATAACTCGTTTTTCCGTTGCTCTGAACAACATCCTTACATTCTCAAGTTTGTAAGGATGTTGTTTGTGTGTCATTGCACTTGCATGCTGTATTCCCTACATTCCACATTTCTACGAATGTATGAATGCGACTAGTCTAGGACGCAAGTTGGCTGGAATGGAGCAAAAAAGCCGCCTCTGTCTGGTAAACAGGGCGGCGTGATGAAGAAAATTAAAATCAGTACTTTCCGGCGAGGAGAGCGTTGAGTCCCCGGCACTCGTAGAACATCGTGCGCAGGAACGACTGTGAGCCGTTCATTGCCTGAAGCCGCGGGCCCCATTTCGTGTCGTCCTGATAAAGCACATCCTCGCTTGCGAAGAACTGAAGGCGAAGGTGATTCCATGCGGGATTCGCGAGATGCGTCCGCACCATCGTGACCGTTCGCATAAGATGCACAAAGACCGTCACGATTCCGACGCTAGTGAAGGAACGCTCCACCGCGAACTCAAAGATGTTCTGAAGCTCCGCGTCGGTGTTTGTTCCGCCGCTCTTCGCGACGCGGCCCCTTTGCCATACGATAATCTCCGGGTTTCCCTCTCTTAGCGGTCCAATGAGCCCTTCCAATTGAGCGCTTAAGACCTCGCTGTCGCTCTGGGAATCTGGGACTGCCGTCAAATACGAAGACTGGCCGCCATATCCGCACACCACCGCTTTGGGAGAATGTGTGGCGCAAAGCACCGCTCCCGCCTTCACGTTAAGCATAGCGCCACCGACAAAACAGTTAGAGCTCTCATCATCCACGGACAATCGCAATGCTCGCGGCTTGAAGCCTTCATCGTGCATTTCAAGGTCGTCGGTCGGGACCCATGATCCGTTTTTGCTTATTTGTCGAATGCCTCTGCCGAGAATTGCCAGTAAGTCTAGTTGCAACTGATACCTCCGCCGTTAAGAGTTTAGGTTTGTTGTTCTCCGTGCTATACTGCCAGAGCATAATCTATAGTGTTACCCCAGTCTTATCAAGTATCTCGGATATGAAAAAAGAGCCAAAACGACGCGCGGTTTTTTTCGATCGAGACGGAGTTATTCTGAAACCCATGGTGATGGATGGGAAACCCCGTCCTCCGCACAGCGTTGCTGAATACAAAGCGTTAAGCGGCATTCTGCCCGGCGCAAAGGAGGCCGTAGAGAAAGTACGAGTTCTCGGCTTTCTCGCCATTCTCGCCTCAAACCAGCCGGATATCGCCTATGGGGTCATTTCAAAGAACGAGTGGCAGTGGATACAGGGCCAAATCAAAGATATTCCTTTTGATGATGTTTTTATCTGTTTCCACCGAAGAGATGATGGATGCGATTGCAAGAAGCCGAAACCCGGGCTTCTGTTTGAGGCGGCGAAAAAATGGAATATAGACCTTACGAAGTCGTTTATGGTGGGGGATACCGACAGAGATGTGGGCGCGGCTAAGGCCGCCAACTGCAAAACAATCCTACTCCACAATAGTTACAATAAGGGGATTGCCGCTGATGTTCGGATTACTCGTTTGTCGCGGCTCCCGTCTCTCCTCCTTAATTAAGCCAATGGAAAGCCTAAAAGTTAAGATTTTTGCGGACGGGGCGGAAAAGGCCGCGATGCAGGAACTCGCGAAGCAGCCCTTTATCAAGGGCTTTACCACCAACCCGACCTTGATGCGAAAGGGAGGGGTAAGCGATTATGTCGCTTTCGCAAAAGAAATTATCGCGGCGATTCCGGATAAACCCGTTTCGTTTGAGGTATTTTCGGACGATTTTGCGGAAATGGAGCGGCAGGCGCAGCTGATTGCTTCATGGGGAGAGAATGTCTATGTGAAGATTCCAATTACCAATACAAAAGGGGAGTCCTCGCTTCCACTAGTCAGGTTTTTGACTTCAAATGGAATAAAGCTTAATGTCACCGCGATTCTTACCCTTACGCAAGTGAAGGGATCGGTAAGAGCACTTTCGCCAAAAGTAGCATCAATTGTATCGGTGTTCGCAGGGCGAATTGCGGACACTGGGCGCGACCCGGTACCAGTCATGAAAGAAGCAAAGAAACTCCTTTCGGAAAATAAAAAGACGGAGCTTCTCTGGGCGAGCACTCGCGAAGTGTTTAATATAGTGCAGGCAGAAGAGGCAGGATGCCACATTATCACCGTGCCGAATGACATTCTAAAGAAGATTTCCAAATGGGGCTATGATTTGGAAAAATTATCGCTCAATACGGTGGAGATGTTTTATGAGGACGGCAGACAAGCGGGATACCGCTTGTAAGAATCATTAATCCTTTATCCTTAATCTTTTACGGTTAAGAATGAAGGATTAAAGATTAAGGATTTTAAGCACCATGTCGTCATCTTATCTTGAGCAATACCTTGCGGAAGTCGCGAAAATCGCGAAGACCATAGACCGTTCGCCGATTGAAAAAGTCATCGCGATTCTTCAAGGTGTTCAGAAAAAAAAAGGGCGGCTCTTCATGCTTGGCGTTGGCGGTTCCGCGGCCAACGCTTCCCACGCGGTCAATGACTTCCGCAAAATCGCCCACATTGAGTCCTATGCTCCGACCGACAATGTCGCCGAGCTTACCGCGCGCGTTAATGACGACGGGTGGGACAGCGTATTCGCGCGCTGGCTCGAGCGCAACCATGTTGGAACGAGGGATGCCGTCATGGTGTTCTCGGTTGGTGGCGGAAACATGGAGAAAAAGGTGAGCATGAACATCGTGCATGCGCTTGATTTCGCAAAAAAGAGGAAAGCAAAAATTGTCGGGATTGTCTCCCGCGACGGCGGTCACACAGCAAAAGTTGCCAACGCCTGCATTCTCGTCCCTGTCGTGAATCCCGACAATGTGACGGCGCACGCGGAGAGCTGGCAGGTCGTGGTCTGGCACGCCATCGTCTTTCACCCGAAGCTCAAAAAGGCAGAGGGGAAATGGGAGTCGGTTGAAAAGACAAAGTAGGTATTATGCATATTCCCTTGATTGTTCTTAGTCTTCTCGTACTCATACCACATCACAAGTAAGACATCCTTACAAACTTGACCCCGAGTACCAGAGCAAAGCTCGGTACGGGGCAGGGAATGTTGGTATGTCCTTAAATTATTTGTATTATTCGTAGCCATTCGTATATTCGTACAATTCGTATTTTCGTATACCTAGATGAAAGCAGTCATTTTAGCTGCGGGAAAAGGAAAACGGATGGGTGAACTAACGGAAGAGAAACCGAAGCCGCTTTTGCTTGTCAGAGGCAAAACTTTTTTAGAGCACATTATCTCTACGCTCCCTCAAGATGTGGATGAGGTGATTGTGGTCATCGGTTACAAGGGAGAGCAAATACGCGAGTTTCTTGGGAATGATTTTCTCGGCAAAAAGATTACCTGTATCGTCAATGAGCATATAGAGAAAGGGAACGCGCACTCGCTTATTCTCACCAAAGACTATTTCAAGCCGAAAGAACGATTTGTGCTCATCTATTCGGATGAATTTCCGAGTAACGATGAGATGACAAAGTGCCTCTCGCATGAATTCAGTTGGCTCACCCATATCGTTGACGACCCGAGATACTCCGGCGTAATTACACTTTCCGATACCGGACATATTGTTGAACTGGAAGAAAAACCGGAGCATCCGAAATCAAATCTTGCGGCGGGAGGTGTGATGGTCATCAATGCGGACATTTTTTCGTACCCGCCCAAACAGCATCGAAACGGGGAATACTATCTTACTTCCATGATGGAGCAATTTGTAAAATTCCACTCGGTGAAAGCGGTAACGGGTACGAAAAACCTCTTTTTCTCAACGCCGGAAGACATTGACAGATTCAACAAGCAGTGATAAGGTTTTTTAGAAACGCTGTTCGTTTCCAATCTGCTTGCAATCCAAACCACAACACCGAACAAAGGATTACCTTGAACTCAGAAAAAATTCTCCTTGTTTCACCTCCGAATCAGCTCATGAAGATAGAGACGCCGCGGCCCAATCCAGAACTGGGCCTCCTCTATCTTGCCGGAGCGCTTGAGGATGCCGGCTTTCACGCTGACATTCTTGACGCAACCGTTGGCACGCGGGATGACCGCTTGGACGACACCTTCCGAAAGCCAGTCATGCAGGACAGCGGACTCATCCGCATTGGCATGACCGTTTCGCGCCTTAGCGAAGTGATTGCGAAGGGCGGCTATGGGGTGGTTGGCATCAACTCCAACTTCACTCCCCAAACCAAAATGGCGCTAGAAGTTGCTCGCGCCACCAAAGCGGTATCGCGCGACATTTTTGTCGTTGTCGGCGGAGTGAACGCTCGCGCCCTCGCGGAGCGATTTCTCCAGAGTGGAGCCGTTGACGCCATCTGCCTCACCGAAGGGGAGCGTATTGCCGTAAACCTCATGCGTACTCTTGCAAAAGAGCAGGACCTCGCCAAGGTCTCCGGCATCGCGCACCTTCTTGACGGCAAGGTGGTTCGCCAGCCGGTGGCACCGACCGATGTTTGTCAAAATCTGGACGAACTGCCGTTCCCAAGATGGGAGAAGCTTCCGTTCTTCCACTATGATGAGCTCGCTCCCCGCGCAGTACTTGCGCTTGGAAGCGATCGGTTCGGCTCGCTCATGACCTCGCGCGGCTGTTGGGCCAAGTGCCTGTATTGTCACATCTCTTCCGAAAAAGAGCATGCTTTGGAAACAGGCAACATCGGCGGTCTTCGCTTCAAGTCAATTAACCGCGTCATGGAGGAAGCCCGACGGCTTCAGGAGCTTGGCGTAAAGAAGCTCTACTTTGAGGACGATACGCTCCTCGCGAAGAAGCGCCGTATCTGCGAGATTTTTACGCGGATTCGGGACATGGGATTCCAAATTGCGGATGTCAACGGGGTCAATTTGGTACACTTCCTCAAAAGGGAAGGGAGCCGGCTCACGATTGACCGGGAGTTCCTGCTTCTGCTCAAAGAAGCTGGTTTCAACCAGATCGTGTTCCCGGTTGAATCGGCCTCCCAGAGAATCGTAGACAAATACGCAACCGGAAAACTGGACCACAAGAATCTTAATGTGGTGGAACTCGTCCGCGTCGCAGCGAGCATCGGTATCACCTGCCCCATCAACATGATGATAGGGTTCCCGGACGAAACCGAGGAGGAAATGCGTTCGAGCATCGAGCTCGGGAAGCGTCTCGTCGAGGCGGGTTCGGCATACTGCACCCCCTTCATTCCGATTCCATTTCCCGGGTGCATGCTGTACGACTACGCAGTCGCGAACGGACACCTCGCTTCCGACTTCGACCCTGATATCTTCAATTGGAAGAACGCAGTCATGAAGAATACGGTTGTCCCGCCGGAACGCGTGCTTGAACTGCGGGACTTCGCGCATGAATACATGAATACCCCGGAATATGTGCGCGCCCGCAAAGAAGCGAGCGCCGGCACATTCTGGGAGAAACGGGGGGCGGAACTCCAAAAAGAGATTGGGTTACGCTGGCAGAGCGGAGCGCCAGTTGTTACGAGTTAAGGATGTGAAAACGCACGAGCGTGAGAGGCAACTCTCACGCTCTTTTTGTTTCGTGAAAGAAAAAGAGCCGCTTTCCGGAAAGCAGCTCCTTAAGACATTTCGGATGATTTTATCGAGCACTTTGCAACTCCTGCGCTTGGTTTACTTGGTTTACATTGAGGCGACATGTTCCACGATGGCATCGACAGCGTCCCTATGGCGGAAGATATTCGGGAAACAGTTAACGTCAATCACGGTCCCGTTGATGAAATCCACATTACAGTAATCGAGGTCCGCATGTTTGCATATGGAGTCGACGACCGCAATCTCTGCCCCCTTACTTTCGACACGCTCCGATGGCAATACGCGCCCTTTTCCTAGTGTGTCGCTCTTTTCCATCGTGAAAGTAAGCTTCCCGACACGATACACGCTACGCACGACACCGTTGCATGGCACGAGAGTTTCGCAGTACACGAGTTCCTCGCGGCTGCTTATCGCGCCGCAGTTCGTGCGGATTACAAGATGACCCACCGGGTCTTTACAGATACACTCGCCTTTCATGCTCGCTAGCAACTGTGATGGGTGACCATAGAAGAAGCCGGGTACCGTCATGCCTTCGCTTCGAAGGGTGGGGAGAAGTCGCGCGCGATCCGCGCACAATGCTCTCGCCGTGTTGCAGTTTACGATACGAACGCCACACCTTTCTGCAAGTTGGAGCGTCCGCTCAACCGTTTCCGTATTTTGGGAATGAAAATTGAGAATGATGTCTGGTTGCATCGAGTTCACGAGAATGGTCATGTTAGGCGAAGTCGCAGTTATCGCGACTGACTGGCCGAACTGTATCAGAGAACACATACGCTGTGCCGTAAGTCCTTTCGCGCACAGTTTGTCCTCAATATCACCGGCGACTCGATCGCTCATGTCCAGTATCAGGATTTTTTTCATAGAGCTTTTTTGGTTTTCTGCGCTTATTATGCATTGGTAAGTTGATTTGTCAAGATTCAGTAGATTTTTGATTGCCATGCCAATTGTGTATAATGCCCTTTATTATGGCGAAAGAAGCGCGCGCGCGAAGCATCTCGGTTTTTGTGCCGGTGTATAACGAAGAGGGAAGCGTGCGCGCCATCGCGGAGGAAATTAGCCGCTACCTTACCGAGAGATTCTATGACTATGAAATTTTGCTCATTACGAGCGACGCGAGTACTGACAAAACAAATGAAATCACGAAGGAGCTTGAAGCGGAAATCCCATATCTTCGCACGGTAAGTCGAGGCGCTGATGTAAGCTACGCCGGGGCTTTGCGCACCGGTTTTAAGAACGCGAAAAAGGAGCTCATTTTTTTTACGGACGGTGACCGCCAGTTTGACATTCGCGAGATGGACCTCCTGCTCGAGCTCATCAAGCGGTACGATATTGCCACTGGGTACAAACTGAAGCGCAACGACCCATGGATGCGGATTTGGATGTCGTGGCTGTATAATCTAACGATGCGCGTCTTATTTTGGTTGAAGCTTCGGGATATCAATTGTGCCTTCAAGCTCTATCGCCGTGAGGTGATTGATGCGGTAGATTTTCTGCCGACCCTTACGCAGGGAGTCATAAATGTTGAAATATATCTTTCGGCCCTTCAAAAAGGATTCTCCATTGGGGAGGTGGGCGTGCATCATTTTCACCGAGAGAGCGGTTTTGCCGATTCCGAAATCGGCCGGCGCGGAAGATTTATCGCCTTTGTGCGGCCGCGGATTATTTGGGGATTTTTGAAAGATACCTTTGCGCTGTGGAGGAAAGTACATGGGAAACAGTTAGTAGAAAGTAGCAAGTAGCTAGTAGGAACGGCAACCCCTTGCCCTACGCTTGGGTTTTGAGATTTGAACTTTGAACTTGATTAGAGTTTAGAGTTTGGAACTTAGAACTTTTTCTTAATCCTTTACGACTTATTATTCAAACAAAACATGACAATGAAAGGTCTATAAGTATGCCTATAAAAAAGAAAGTATTGGTGACAGGAGGTGCTGGGTTTATCGGTTCAAATCTCGTGCGCATGCTCTGTGACGCGGGATATGCGGTACTCGTTCTTGATGACCTCTCTTCGGGCTTCCGCCGGCTTGTTGATGCGCGCGCGGAATTTCTTGAGGGCTCTATTGCCGACGGAGCAATGCTCCCGAAAGCACTCTCCAGCGTGGAAGCCGTCTTTCATCTCGCCGCGACCTCCACCATTACCTATTCAATGAAGAACCCACGGGTGTACTTTGAGAACAATTTTATGGGAGGCATTTATCTTCTCGAAGCGATGCGAAAGACCGGCGTTAAAAAAATCGTGTATGCCTCAAGCGCGGCATCCTACGATGGAAAGAAACGCACCCCGATTGCCGAAAGCGACCCCCTCGGCCCCATCAATCCGTACGGTGCCTCAAAATTGGCTTTTGAACATGCAATGAGCGCGTACTCACACTCGTTCGGCATGGAAGGAACGGCACTCCGCTTCTTCAATGTGTACGGTCCGGGCGACGAGCAACCCGATACCACCCGCGCCATCCCGATGTGGCTCAAAGCGGCACTCGCTAAAAAGCCAGTTCCGTATTACTGGAAGGGGAAGCAAAAACGCGATTATATCTTTGTAGAGGATGTGGCGCGCGCGATGATGCTCGCGGAAGAAAAAGGGAGAGACGGTTTTCGGGTATACAATATTGGGAGCGGCAAAGGAATGTGGATGATAGATATTCTTAAGAAGATAGAAAAACTCCTCGGGTATCAACTGGTTCTCAAAGATTTAGGCGAGCGCCACGGGGACCCGAAGTATGCGATTGCCGACACGAGAAAAATTCAAAAAGAGATTGGGTGGAAACCAGAAGTTAACTTGGAGGAAGGATTACGGCAAACCATTGATTATTACCGGCAGCATTTGGGGAAATTATGAAAACACTTGTAACAGGTGGCGCGGGGTTTATCGGCTCAAATCTCACAGAGCATTTATGCACGGAGGGGCACGAGGTTATCGTGTTAGACGATTTTTCTTCCAGCGGGAGGAAAACACTCGAAGCAAAGAGCGCACGGGTTGTGAACGGTTCAGTGGGAGATGCAGCATTACTTTTGAAATTACTGTCAGGCGTGGATGTGGTGTTTCACCTTGCCGCGACCGGCATTATCAAACTCTCGCTTGAAAATCCTCCCGCGTATTTTGAGAACAATCTAATGAACGGCATCGCGCTTCTTGACGCGATGAGAAAAAAAGGCGTGAGGAAAATCGTCTACTCTTCTTCGTCTGGAGTGTACGGCGAGCCGGAGCGCGTTCCCATAAAAGAAGATGATCGCAAAGAGCCGGTGAGCCCGTATGGAGCGTCCAAATTCGCCTTTGAGCATGCGCTTACCTCCTACTATCACGCCTTCGGCATTGAAAGCGTATCGCTTCGGTATTTCAACGTGTACGGGCCGGGTGATAAGCAGCAGCCCGTAACGCGCGCGATTCCGCAATGGATTCAGGCAGCGCTCAAGAAAGAAGTGGTACCGGTGTACTGGAATCTCGAACAGACGAAAGATTACATATTCATTGATGACGTGGTTCGCGCCAATCTCCTCGCGGCGGAAAGAGGAAAAGGAACGGCGGTGTATAACGTGGGAAGCGGCAAAGGGTATGTGATGCGCGAGCTTTTTTCCACGCTTGAAAAAGTGCTCGGGCGGACACTTCCGAAAAAGAACATGGGGGAGCGGAAGGGCGACCCAAGCGTCCTCGTTGCCGACATTTCCCGCATGCAAAAAGAACTAGGGTGGAAACCAACCGTCGGCATCGAAACCGGCATCCGCAAAACAGTTGAGTATTACCAACGCGAACTCGGTCTCCCACTCTAGAACTCATCCCAAAACCTACCATGGTAATACTGGTCGAAACCATTTCGCATCGTCGTCTCGCCATATTCGGTAAAAAATGGCTTATCCTCGGTCGGAGTACCTCGGTACACCTCCATCGTCTGCGCCATTTTTTCCTCGAATCTGGTGGGACTTTGGATCGCGATAGGTTTTGGGATGAGTTCTAAGATTATACAGATTGTACATGCAACATATCAACAATCTCAAGTTTGTTGGTATGTTCTTTATACAGTAGAATAATTAGTTACGGTAGGAAACCAGGTGAACACATAATGGATTTCTTAAAGCATACATTGTGGCCGGGGATAAAAGTACGGCTTACGTTCTGGTGGTGGGTAGTGAAATACGGCGGCAAGAAAAACATCCCGCAGGAGCTTATCTTCGGGAAGATAAGCGGCAGCATGGAGCGCATGAAAGAAAGTCTCATACAGGCGATGCGCCATATGCCGAAAAATTTGAGCGAGGCAGAGAAGAAAGAATTTTTTGATCTCCTTCGCACCGCCGAAGCTCTGGAAAACGAAGTTGAGAAAACCAAAAAGAATTGACTACAACATCCTTACATACTTGAGATTGTAAGGATGAGTGACATATACTGAGCCATATGAAGACTTCAAAGCAGATGGAACATCATCTCAAAGGCGTTTCCAACCACTATCGAATTGAGATTTTACTCCTCATCGCATCAGAGGAAGGGCTGACGCTTGAAGATATCGTAAGGCGGCTCCGGGCAAACCAAAAGACAATAGGCGAGCATACACGCCGCCTCTTTATTGCAGGACTCGTACAAAAGAAATATCGCGGCAAATTCGTGGAGCACGCACTTTCACCCTATGGAAGAACGTTCGTGCGTTTCCTGAAATCATTCCAACACATCTAATACATACTTACAAACTTGAGATTGTTGGTATGTGCTATTGTTGCCGAGAGTTTGAGAGGAAAGGAAAGGACAGAGAAGTTGTCTTTAGAACTCATTTCAAAACCCTATCGCAATCCAAAGATTTGCGGTATTCGAGGAAAAAATGGCGCAGACGAGGAAGGTGTAGCCATCTACTCCGACCGAGGATAAGCCATTTTTTGCCGAATACCGCGAATCGACGATGCGAAATGGCTTCAATTAATTGTCCCATGGTAGGGTTTTGAAATGAGTTCTAGTAGGACTTACGCACTTTCTTGTTTTGGCTGTCGTTCCCATGAAAGCTTGTCTTCGACTTGATCAGGGATGGGAATCCGGAGTCGCTGAATAAGACCCTGAATTCCCGCTTCCCGCGCGCGAGGCGGACAAACTTTGCGGGAATGAGGAGAAGTGAAATGTCAGCACTATGCCAAAGTGCGTAAGCCCTACTTAGGTTTTTTTCTCCCCGATGAAGTAGATAAGCGCTGATACCTCAAGGTGGCGCGGAAAGAGATTAAACAGTAAGTCAAAAATGCGGAGCGGAGAGAGAATCACCATAAAAAAATACGTTGCAAGATTGTAAGCGGCCTCAGAAATGAGGGAAAATGGAAGTGCGAGAAAGTACATGAGAAATGTAACGAAAGCCGACGCGGGGCCGCCGAGCGCTCCGATTTTTTGAGGAGTGAAATCGTGAAATCGCTGTTTAAGTCCCTCATGCGTGAGCCGCATAAAGTCATTGGGCGAGGCGTGGAAGGGCATGACGAACGGGATACTGATGTAGATAAAACCGCCGGGGCGCACTACGCGACGCATTTCTCGAATGACCTCTTCGGCATTACGGGCGTGCTCAAGCGTTGATTCTGAAATGAGCATGTGGAGCGAATTGTCTTTGAACGGCAAACGCGCCGCGTCGGCGATGATGTCTACGTTTTTGAACGGAAAGATATCAAGGTTGATGACGGCTGGATGGACTTTGGTGATACCGGAGCCGACATTGACAATGAGCTTTTCCATTGCTCTTTCTCCAAAAAGTTTTTCTATAGTTTTCTTCGGCTTCTGTCCGAAGAATGAAACGCTTCCGATGGCGTATGTGAGAAACACGAAAAGCGCCGGCCACTCCTTAACGAGTTTTTTAAGACGATTCACAAATTGTTCCGCCTCCGCTTCGTATTGCGAAATATCCTTGTCGGCAGTTTTGGTGAAGCAGAGTTGGGAGCCTATTATGGAATGGCGCGCGGAACAACCACTACACACCAACTGCTCACTCATGAGAGATAGTTCGCCTTTCCTGCATGTAGGACACTGGAGCACGTTAAGGAGACCTCTTGGGGACGATTTCATGACCAACATAGTAAGGTATAATGTTTAAATATGCTACCTCTATTGCGCCCACACCGCGCCGCCCTTTTCACGGTGGTAATCGTTGGCCTCATGTACGGCCTGCCGAATGTCTTTTTCATGCTGTCCTTGGGGAATGAATACCGTGGCATCCCGATGCTACAAACGCCGAACGAGGGTTCGTACCTTGCAAGAATTCAGGAGGTTGTCGACGGCCACGAAGCGCTCGGATCGCCTTTCCTTTTTGAATATAAAGACGAACCGCCACTGTCCCCGCCAATGGGAGAATGGCTGTACGCCTTGCCGAGCATTATCTTTGGGATGACTCCGGCCGCGACGCTTGTTTTAAGCAAGTTCATACTTCCCGCCGTGCTGTTTCTCTTGGTGTACGCGCTTTTGCTTCGCCTCACCGGGGACGCCACCGCGCCGCAAAAATTAAATGCAATCGCATGCGGTCTTTTTGTGGTTCTTGGCTACGACCTCGTGGATTTCAGAACGGTATTCTCGTACCTTAGCGGCGCGGATTCGCCCGGGACTTTTTTGCTCTGGGCGCGCCCCGTCAATCCAATTCTGGGCGGCATTTTCTTGTTTTCTTTTTTGATTTCAATTTTTGCGCTTGCGCAGGGGACAAGGCGTCGGAATGGAGCGGTTTTAGGCGCCTCTGTTTCTTTCGCGCTTATGCTCGGCACCTACTTTTTCAGCTGGGGCACGGCTCTTTCCATACTTGGCGTTCTCATCCTTCTGCTTCTCTTTCGGAGAGAATACAGAATTGTGGGCAATCTCGCGCTCACCATACCGCTCGGCGCGCTCTTCGCCGCTCCTTACCTTGTAAACGCTTTTCGCGCCGCAGAGAGTCCCTTATATGAAAGCGCGGTTCTTCGAAGCGGGCTTTTCTACACGCACTATCCGCTTCTCAACAAGTTTCTCATTGCCACACTTGTGGTGTTTGTTGCGCTTCTTCTCTGGGATTATTTCTTGAAGCGGAAAACACTCGGAAGCACTACGCCACAAATACAACATACCAACAAACCCGAGAATGTTGGTATGTTGTTGGAGAAGAATGTACATCAAGCGTACCCTGCAAAGTGGCATATATTCTGTTTTGCACTTCTCCTTGGCGGTCTTTGGGCGTACAGTCAGCAGATGCTTACCGGACGGACAATATGGCCGTATCATTTCGTGCAGTACACTATCCCGCTTGGCATGGTCGTTGCCTTTTCAGTTCTTTTTAATATCATCAAGAGCTGGAATCGGTATGTGTGGGGGACGCTTATCGCTGTCATAGCACTTTCTTCACTCTCGTTTGGCGTGTACACGCAGGTGAGCGCGCACGCGTTCGCCAAGCCACTCTTCGCGATGCGGCAGAGCTACCGTCCGCTTTTTGATTTTTTAAACAGGAGCGAAAAGGACTGCGTGGTGTTCGTGAACGAAACGAATCCCGAGCTGTCGGAGCTTAACACGCTTATCCCGGCGTTCACGCACTGCAACCGGTATGCAACAACGGAGCTTTATTCGCTCATTCCAGAAGAGCGGGGAACGGATGGTTATCGCGCATTACTGCGTCTGCGCGGCATATCGGCGGACGGCATAGACGCCTATCTTGCGGCGCATGAGCGTGAAGCCGCCGGGTACTTGTACTCAAACTGGAAAGGACTTTTTGGCGTCAAAGATTTTCCTGATTTCAACGACGCAGAACTCCAGGCGCGTCTGCAAAAACTCCCGGCGCTTTATCGCGAGTTCCTCAAAAAAGATATTGGAGGGGAACTTCGGAAGTACCGGCTGGATTATATTCTGGTATCCGGACCGGAGGATGAGCGCCGGGTTGCGGAACTCCTCCCTCTTGAAAAAGTATTTGCAAGTGAGGGTCTCGCGCTCTATGCCTTCCCCTCAAATCGTGATAGATTTTGAGATACTATGGAACTCACCCGATTACAGCATGTACTCTCCCGGGTCCGGACCTATGTGAATTGGCCGACTGTGGTGTGGCCGCTTAACCGCTTGTTGCCGAAAGAGCGCATCATGCGGATGCGAAATGGAAGCAGGCTTTTTGTGCGGGATGTGTTCGGGCCTGACGGGGTAGTCGTGCTCGAGCAATTCTTCAGAGATGATTATGGTTTTGCCAATATTGATTTGTCCGCTCGCGCGCCGGTTGTCCTGGACCTCGGGGCGAACATAGGTGCGTTTTCTATTTTTGCGCTTGATGCGGTGCGGGCTCGGGGCGGAAAGATTTTTGCCTTTGAACCCGACGAAGCGAATTTTAAAGTCCTGCAAAAAAATATAGCACTCAATAACGCAGAAGGCATTATTATTCCGGTCAAGGAAGCCATATCTGAAAGTGACGGAGTGCAGGAATTCTTTTTGTCGGGACAGGCATACGCACATAGCTTGGTGAAAGAACAGTTGCACGGCAAAAGCGTGGGCTCGCAGAGGGTGCCCTGCACTACTATTGAAAGCATCTTGACGCGGTATGCACTTCCTAGAGTAGACCTTATCAAGATGGATATTGAAGGGAGCGAATACGAGGTGCTCTATCAACTTCCCGCCGCACTCTACCAGAAAATCAGGAATATTGTGCTTGAAATACATGTACAAACTGGATATGCCCCCGAAGAACTGATACGATTCTTGGAAAAGCAGAGGTTTACGGTATCGGTTTCTTCCGGTAACTCACATGTATATGCGGCCACAAGAGCGCAATGTGCAGAGCCGTCGCTAAGTTCTAATGACACTTGAGTTGTTTTATTTGCAACAATACGAATCTTTTTGCCTTTCTTGACCTCGGACAGCAACCGCCAAGCGATGCTTTTTTACGCAGGGAGGACTTAGAAAAGCCCGAGGCGCGGTTTCCGCTCTCACTTAATTTCTGCGAAGAGTGCGGACTGGTACAACTTGGACACATTGTGGACCCGAAGGTGTTGTTCACCGAGTATGTGTACACCACCGGCATGAACAACAGCTTACGGGAGAATTTCAAGATGCTCGTTGAGAAACTTGTGAAGAGATTCAAACTTGGGAAGAATGATTTTGCAATAGACATCGGCTCAAATGACGGCACGCTCCTCCAAAATTACGCTCCGTTTGGAGTACAGACGCTCGGCATTGATCCCTCAAGCGCGAGTTTGCTCGCGAAAGAAAAAGGAATCCCGACACTCACCGCGTTTTTCAATGAGGAAACCGCGAGTGAGGTAAAGAAAGAATACAAAACGGCGGATGTCATTACCGCCACCAATGTTTTTGCTCATGTCGCTGACCTTCATTCGTTTCTGCGAGGGGTGAAGTTTCTGCTTGCTCCAAGCGGCGTATTTGTCTCCGAATCAGGATATCTCCTGGATATGCTGGAAACACTTGGTTATGATGCCATATATCACGAGCATTTGCGGTATTACGCGCTCCATCCTCTTGCTAGACTTTTTGCACAGTACGGCATGGAGATTTTTGATGCCGAGCGCATACCAAGCCACAACGGCTCCATTAGAGTATTTGCGGCGAGGAAGGGCGCATATCCGGTTGCACAATCAATCGGCGAGCTCTTGGCGCTAGAGGAGAGCGCAAAGCTTCGGGAGAAAGAAACGCTTATGCAGTTTGCGAAGCGCGTCCACGAGCATAAGCACGCGCTCCGGAAACTCATATCGGATATAAGAACATCGGGGAAGCGAGCGGTTGGCATCGGAGCTCCCGCAAAAGGAAACACACTACTCAATTTTTGCGGATTCGGCGTGAAAGAGATAGAATATCTCGCGGAAAAGAGCGAATTGAAGATCGGTCTCTTCGCGCCCGGGTCGCGTATTCCGGTAGTCGCGGAGGAGCGGCTGTTTCGGGATCAGCCGGACTACGCATTGCTTCTCTCGTGGAATCTTTCAGACGAACTTATTCCAAAATTGAGAAACAAGGGTTACCGGGGAAAATTTATTGTGCTGTTTCCCGAGGTGCATGTTGTATAAAATTCCAAGCATTAAGCACCAAATTCCAGACAATATCCGATGGCCAAAAACCCGAACGGATTTAGGAGTCTTATATTTGGAAATTGTAATTTATTTGTGATTTTGAGTTTGTGATTTAATGTTCGCGATTATGCATCTTCCTCTTCTCGGCATGGGCACGTGGGGCATGGGGGGCAAGTTCGACACAGATGAGAGCAATTTCGACGCATCGGTTGAGGCGCTTCGGTTCGGGTTTGAGCAGGGCATTCGGCTCGTGGATGTCGCGGAGCTTCATGGCGGCGGGCTTACCGAGCGCATTGTCGGCGAGGCCATCAAGGGCTATACACGAGAGGATATTCAAATCATCTCCAAAGTCTCCCGCGACCATTTGAAATATGATGAGGTGCTTAGAGCCGCCGAAGGGAGTCTCAAGCGTCTCGACACCAGCTACATTGACCTCTATATGATTCATAAACTGCTGCCCAGCGTGGCGCTTCCGGACGCGCTAACATTAAAAGCTCTGGAGCGGTTATCTGCGGAAGGTATGGTACGGCACATCGGGGTGAGCAACTTCAATGTTGTGCAGCTGCAAGAGGCGCAAAAACATCTCGCCTCGACGACAATAGAAGCGAACGAAATCGAATACAATCTTCTCTTTCAGGAGGCGGGAAACGAAGTCGCGCCGTTTTGCAAAGCAAACGGCATCCACCTCATTGCGCACCGTCCACTCGCTAAGGGGATGCTTGTTCGCGGCGAAAATAAACTTTTGGATGAACTGGCGCGCACGTACGAGAAAACCCCTGCTCAAATTTCGCTCAATTTCATAATCTCGCAGGGTATGACGGCAATACCAAAAGCGTCCGACAAGAAACATTTGCAAGAGAATGTAGGGGCGCTTGGGTGGAAGCTTGAAGAAGGCGACATTGCATTGCTTCGAAAGTTGGACGGGTCAGTACCGTATCAGAGAATACAATAGGACAGGAACCAAATCACAAGCACCAAATTCCAGACAATTGACATTCTTATGTCATCCCCGTGAAAACGGGGAACCAGAATACCCTGGATTCCCGCCTTCGCGGGAACAACTTCGGAAAGTTGTTTGTTTGTGGTTTGGAATTTGTAATTTGGAGTTTACATACGGGCTAAACATCTCAAAGACAATATGACCAAGAAGCAACGGAAAGCCATAATCTCTGGCATCACCGGCCAAGACGGTTCCTACCTTGCGGAACTTTTGCTTGAAAAGGGATATGACGTGTTCGGACTTCAACGAAGGGCGAGTCTTCCAAACACGGAGCGCGTTGACCATCTCTACGGAAGGTCGGGTTTCAACATGACCTATGCCGACCTCTCCGACAGCTCCAATCTTCTGCGCGTCATTAAAAAGATAGAACCGGATGAGTTCTACAATTTAGGCGCCCAGAGCCACGTTTCTGTGAGCTTTGATGTGCCGGAGTTTACGGTGAACACAAACGCTTTGGGGCCTCTTCGCATTCTTGAAACGATACGAAACCTCGAAATGCCGGTCCGGTACTACCAGGCGAGCTCATCTGAAATGTTTGGGAAAGTGCTTGAAATGCCGCAGAAGGTGACGACTCCGTTCAACCCTCAATCTCCCTACGGCCTCTCAAAAGTGTTCGCGTACCACATCACCAAGATTTACCGCACTGGATATGGCATCTTCGCCGCAAACGGCATCCTCTTTAATCACGAATCTCCGCGTCGAGGTCTGAACTTCGTGACGAGAAAAATTACGATGGGACTCTCGCGTATTTCGCTGGGGCTTCAGAAGACGCTTCGGCTTGGCAACTTGAACGCCAAACGGGATTGGGGATATTCCAAAGATTACGTTGAAGCGATTTGGAAGATTTTGCAGTATAAAGAGGCGGATGATTTTCTCATCGCAACCGGAGAGACGCATTCAGTGCGGGAGTTCGTGGAAGAAGTGGGGAAGCTCCTTCGCATGGACATCGAGTGGAAAGGGAAAGGGCTCAAGGAAAAAGGCGTTGACCGAAAGACGGGAAACATTGTCGTGGAAGTAGACCCCATTCACTTCAGACCGAACGAGGTGGAATTTTTGCAGGGAGACTCGTCAAAAGCCCGCAAGCTCCTCGGATGGAAACCGAAGACGACTTTTTCCGCATTGGCAAAACTTATGACCGAACACGATTTGCGTTATGTAAAAGAGGAAGCGGAACTCGGACATCCAGTCGTGACGCAGAGAAAGTTTCAAGCGTAAGTGGGACGATTTAAGATATAGGATTTATGATTTAAGAAGATGGCATACACCCGATTCATAACAAACCCTCTCAATTCTTATTCCTAAATCCTACATCATAAATCCTAAATCTCTTTCTCTAACGCCTCTAAATTATGGATCGCATATTCCTAAACAAAAGACTTGTTGCAGTCCGCGTGCGTCGGTTTCCAGACGCGAAGACGACGCCGGTTTCTTCTCCAGACGGAGCGCTCCAACTCCTCACGGTGCAACGCTCTAAAGGGGATATCGCTAGAGCGCATCAACATATCCCTAAAAAGCGCGTAACAAGATTACTTCAAGAGTGCCTCATCGTCATTAAAGGAAAGATACGATACGACCTTTTTGACGGGAAAGGGAAATGTTTTAAAAAAGTGATAGTGAAGAAAGGCGAGGCAATGCTCATTTTGAACGTGCCGCACGAAGTGCGCTTCCTCGAAGACTCGCTGGTGTACGAACTCAAAAACGGCCCGTTCATAGACGATAAGAAATTCATCTGACTCTCAAATATTCGTAATATAGTTTTTATCCACGGCCGTAAATAAAAACTATCGGGGGTACTGGGAGGCCGCATACAGTACCGCGCCAACTAACCCAACCAACTTGACCTGTGGATATATCTGTGTTAGTCTCCCTTTGAACAAAGATAAAGAAAGGAACATTGACAATGAATTTATGTTTGTGGAAGTCCTTCCCAGGGTTAGTGCGGGCGGTAAAAGCAGACTATATTGCTCGCGGAGCCGTGGGCGGCGGGCATGATTTTTATCATGCGCTCATGGTAGCGCAATATGCGGAGCTCATTGCAGAAGACCCGGAAACAGCTACCCTAGGCTGGATAACCGGCCTCCTTCACAACACCGATCGGATGTATCCGAAAGAAAAGGTCATCCCAGTTCTGACGAGACATCTGCAAATGGTTCGTCTGAACATTCCGTCAGGCCACCTATGCATTCTCCGAGCAGTTCTGGAGCACACCAAGAGAAACGACCCAGCCGACAGCCCGTTGCTCATGACGCTCAAGGATGCCGACCGGCTCGCGAACATCGGAGCGTGGCATTTCCTGCGGGCGGCGCAGTTTCGTCCGACGATTCTGGCGGTTGACCCGCGGTTCATCGTGAAGCAAGACCCGACCGCGACATTCAAGGACCCAAAGTCGGTGCTCGGTGATATTGAGCACACACTGGAGTGGGAGAGTTGGCTACGATTGCCGAAGACGCAGGAGTTGGGCAAGCCGATGTTTGACGAAATCAGGCGACTTGTCGCCAACATCGAGAGCCAATTTGAGACGCTTGGGCTCCTGTCATTTCCGGATGAATTGGTGGTTGAACCTCAAAACGAAAGGAGGTTTGATTGAGACTACTCAAATGCTTGTTCGCGTGGCGTGTAAGATACCCGAATTGGGAGAAGTTTACGCAAGTCATTTCTGTCGCCCTCTTTGACAGAAGACCAGTCGTGATTGTGACGCACGACATCTGCATGGCGGCGGGGAATCGTCCCGGACGCGGGAATGAATTACTAGCTGAAGCGTTGAAGCACGTCAGCGATTTGTTTCCCGATATTCCGATACTCGCAACGATTCCGGTGGTATTGGCGGCGGAAATGAAAGGCGTGAAAGTCACCGTAGTCATACACCCACCGCATTGCGACACCCCAATGGACCGCTCAACCATGGAGTACAACTCAAAGATGGTGGTTGAAGCGCAAAAACGCTGGCTTATAGAAAGAGGACAATTTCCGGCACTCGCGCTCGCGCTCACCACCCCGTTCCATATGCCGAGGGTGAAATGGATTATGGAAAAGGAAGGATTTGAAGTGCTTCCCATTCCACTGCCGACACCTCGCCAATTCGACTACATGGACCGAAACAGCTTGTACTTTTCGGTTCGCGTAGCGGCGCGAGTGCCGGGCGGGTTGCTTCTCGCATACGGGAGAGAGTTGTGCGCACGACTTCTGTTCTTTTGGAAGGGGTGGATATAAGCTCTTGGTTCAGATTTTAGGGCGTGGAACGCATTGCGTTCCTCGCCCTTTTTGTTACTCTAGTTTGGTGAAGATTATTCTCATCACCTCCAAATTAAAATTTGAGGATACTGGCGCTCCAATCGGCGGCTCCGTCGTTGATCTGCACCTCAAGGCAAAAGGACTTGTGGAGCTTGGACACAAGGTGACGGTCGTTACCGCGTTTTCAAATGAAAATAGGATTCCCTGCGCTGTGCCGTACGCTGTCTTTGAGCGAAACATAAAAGGGCGTGGTCTTCTCGGAATTCAGCTCGGCGTGCACACAATTCTCAAAGAATTCTCAAAAGACGCGGATGTGTTCTATATGGATGGACACATGTTTCTTTATGGAGCGGGCGCATATCGCCTCTTGGGCGGAAAGGTGCCGGCGGTCGGGTTTTTTAATGTGCGACTCAACGCTTGGGCTGACGCGTCCGGAAATGCAGCGCGTCCGTCCATTCTCAAGCGCGTCAAGAAGAGCATGCGGTACGTCATTGAGCATTTTATCGGCGTGCCTATTGCTAATCACCTAGACGCGTTCATTTTCAACACGCCGCAGGTGCAGAGGATGTATCATAATTTCGGCATCGGCAAAGATAAGCCAAATGCCGTCATTGAGGACTTTATAGAAACTCGCGGGATTATTGAGCGGTTTGGCGTAACAGCTTCGAGTGTTGAAAAACATCAAAAGACCGCTCTGCGCATCAGTCTTCTCGCCACGGGGCGCATGCTTCCGGAAAAGGGATTTGATATTTTAATCCGCGCGCTTTCAAATGTGAGGAACAGGCAGAACTATCGTCTGATTCTTTCCGGCGGGGGAGAGGAGAAAGAACGACTTGAAAAACTCACGAAGGAACTTGGCTTATCCGAAACGATTTTCTTTTCCGGATGGGTGGAAAAAGAAAAGCTCTATCAATTTTTCAAAGAAGCCCATGTCTTCATCTTTCCAAAATGGTGGATTGAGTACGGCTCGGCGGTACTTACGGAGGCGTTTGCTTTTGGACTTCCTTCAATCATTCCTGGCGGCGGCGCGCTTGAGTGGTTGGCGAAAAGTTCCGCGCTGACTTTTCACAACGATAACGTGGATGAACTCGCGCGACAGATTGAAAAGCTAGGGGAAAGTAGGGAACTTCGCGTCACGCTAGCAAGGGAAGCTCTTGCCCGCGCCGGAGAGCTGGATGCGGGTACACTTGCAAAACGATTAGAACACACGCTAACGTCTGCAATCTAGTGTTACACAACATACCAACATACTTGAGATTGTTGGTATGATGTTTGGTTATTTTTTGACACAATAAAGATTGATGAATTCGCTAGCGTGCGAACCGCTCCTTGTCTTGGGGAGGAGCGTCAGAAAACTGTCGTCTTTGACCGGAGAGAGCTTGACAAGTCCGCCTGAAGTTACGGCGGAGATTTCAAACTCGTGTTTCTCGATGTTTTTCAGGAACGCAAGCGGCGTGCTTCCCGCGGCCGCAATCCACGCCGGCGCGAATTCGGTCACCAGTACGCGGGCGCCTTTAAGAGCATCTTTCATGCCGAGGAGTGCTGCTGATTCGCCGCCCTCAATATCCATTTTAATCACGTCAACTTTTGAGACGCTATTTTTCAGAAGCCATGAATCGAGCGTCGTTGAACCCACCGTAATTTTGCGCTTCACGAAATCAAGCGGCACATTTGGAAGTGTTGAATGCGCGCCGCTCTTATCGTCATAGTGGTAAAAATCTATAATGCCGATTCTGTCGGTAATGGCTATTTGAGCGATTCGCACGTTTTTATAGCCACGCGTGTTTCGCGCAAGCAAAACGAAATTCGTCGGGTCGGCCTCAAAGGCGAAGACACGGCCATCTCTCCCGGCAAGTCTTGAAAACAGCCGAGTAAAGTATCCGATGTGCGCTCCGATGTCCACGATAGTTTCTCCGGGCATGATTGTGTGCTTGAACAGTTTGTATGTCTCCGGCTCATAAAGCCCGGAGAGCATATTGAGCTTCCATCGGCGTATGTAGTTTTCAGGAAAGGAAAAGCGCACCGCGCGGGCGAAGGCGTCCGTCAGAAAATCAAGCGCCGCGTAAATGGCGTGGTCCAGCGCGGGAAAGTGAACGAATCGTCGGTAGAGTATGCGGAATTGGGAAATCATAGATGAGCTTCCTAGCTGTTTAGAAAAATACCTAGACCGCTAATCAGCTAGCAAGCTAACTAGCTGATGTGGCGGCAAGTCCAATCTTTTTCGCAATAAGGTCCGCCAGCGGCTCAAGCCCTTCCTTTTTCTTCACGCTGTCGTACTCCTGCTCCCAGAGCTCGATGAACTTAAGCGAGGCCGAATCTTCCAAAATTGCCGCGATAAATTGCAGAAGTTCTTCCTCGTTGTAATGGAAATCTTCAATTTGTTCCTTGACGAGATACGGCAGGTTTTCTATCTCCGCGCATTTTTTCACCATTGAGAGAATGTTGAAGAAACGGTTGCCGAACACGATGGAGGGTTTCCCAAGGAGCACCCCTTCCCATGCCGCGGAACCGGTGACCGTTACGATAAGGTTGGCGTTTGCGGCAAGCGTCGTGCCGTCAATTGACGGGCTCATCAGCCGGACGTTGGGGATTTTTTTGAGTTCCTTGTAGTACGAACGCGGCCGATACGGCACCATTTCAGGATGTTCCTTGACATAGAGTTTCCAGCCGACGGGAAGCGAACGAGCCGTCTGCCGTATGAGATAGAGCTGGTCGGCAAAAGGCGCTAGGAGCGAAAGACTCATCTCCGGCTCATAGCCAAGAGCGAAAAACGCATGCGGCTCATTCGGCAGGTATGTATCATACAAGTCGGAAACGCCAACAAGATTTCGCAATTTTCTCTTGGTGTGGTCTTTGGCGTAGTTCCAGGGACTTACCGTCGTGTAGTCCTCTCGGGCGTTTCCCGTCATGTATAAATAGAGCATCTTGACGAACCAACGTAGCGATCGAAGAAAATTTGCCGGCCAGAGAAAACGCAGCTGCTTCCCGCGATGTATCGGCTGTCCTGCGGCAGAGCGTTTCGGGTCATATGGATGCGGGGTTTCCCTGAAATGCCGGACCACTTTTTTTGCTTCATCATAGTAGCGGCCTTTTCTGTTATTCGCCAGATTTTGCGCAAAGATTTTCTCCGCGTCCGTGAAGACGTCATAGCGTTCGCTTACGGCGAACCGGTCTTTGAGTGAGACGGTCAGTATGTGCGCGATTCGAATGCCTCTCTTTTTGGCGATGTGATAAAGAAGCAAACTCGGCACCGCTCCGATGACAGAAAACACCGCTACATCCGGTTTTTCTCGGTCGAGAAAATCAATGACGGCTTTCGCGGTAACCTGGAGAATGCGCAGCATTTCGTCGTGGGTGTAGCGCGGTGTATTATAGGGATATTCCCGGGCCGCCTGATTGCTCATGATTTCCCGGTCCACGGTAAGATAGGGCCAAAGGTTCGGAATTCCATATTCTTTTTCAAGAGCACGCAAATACGAAAGGTCCAGTTTTTCATTCTTGTACCGATTGTGCACGTCCTCATCAAGGAGCAATTCGGTATACAAAATATCCTTCTGGGACTTTAAGAATTCATGCATACGCCGCACGCCGGTGTACGAGCAAAACTCGGTGACGCCGTATTTTTCCTGGAGCCACACGGCAAGCGCGTGACCGGTGAAGGCGTAGCTTCGCTGGAGAAAAAAGCAGATTTTTGGTTTGCGGTTCATCCCGTAGTGAAATTGCGAGTTGTCTTCTGGCGGAGACATACGTCACCTTTCATGAAAAACTTGCTGTTAAATCGTATCTTATTCATACTATTTCCATTCTCCCCATATTTCGCCACTCATAATTCTACTACGAGATTCATGCCGGCCAACGAGTGACTTTTTCGGATAGTCGACGATTATACTATACATACCTCTTTGCCGCGAGAAAAGCCCCCAACATATGAGCAAAAATATCCGCATTATCCCCACGCTCCATGTTAAAGGCCCAAATGTCGTGAAGCCGGTGCACACTGAAGCGCTTCGGGTAGTTGGGAATCCTAAAGAACTTGCCGCGCGCTACTACCAGGAAGGCGCCGACGAACTGATATACCTTGATATTGTCGCGAGTCTCTATCAGCGCAACCTGGATTTTGAATTGCTCAAAAGCGTTACCGAAGATATCTTTATCCCGGTGACGGTCGGTGGCGGGATTCGCTCCATACACGACATCAATAACGCGCTTCGCGCCGGAGCGGACAAAGTCGCCATTAACACCTTCGGTGTGTCGCACCCGGATTTCATTCGCGAGGCCGCGCGAGAATTCGGCTCGCAGTGCATCGTGCTCTACATTGAAGCGAAGAAACAGGAGGGCGGCTCGTATGAGGCGTACACGGACGGCGGAAGGGAACACAGCGGCGTTGGCGCGATAGAGTGGGCAAAGCGCGGCATAAAACTTGGCGCGGGAGAAATACTCATCTCATCCATTGACCGAGATGGCACGAAAAAGGGATTTGACATCGAACTTGCGCGAAGCATAGCCAGTCGTGCGCCGATTCCGGTTATTGCGCATGGCGGCGCCGGCTCGCTCTCCTCGTTTGAGGAAGTTGCCACGGAAGGTTTCGCCGACGCGGTGGCGGCTTCGAGCGTGTTCCATTACAAAGATTATACAATTGGGGAGGTGAAGCAATATTTGAGGAAGGAAGGAAGGAGTTAGTGTCCGAACAAACTGAATAACTCATTACTGAATAACTGAATAACGAAGACTTGATTTCGAAGAAATGGGTCATTTAGTTATAGGTTATATGTCAAAGAGAATTGTAATCATCGACTACGGTGTCGGCAATCTCCAAAGTCTCAAGAAGGCCTTTAACTTTTTGGGCGCGGAATCTGTTGTAACCGAAGACGCGGCGGCGATAGCGGCCGCCGATGCGCTTGTACTTCCCGGAGTTGGCGCGTTTGCCGCCGGGATTCGTGGTCTCCAGATGAGAGGCCTGACGGGCGCGGTAAAAGCATTCGCAAAGAGCGGCAAGCCGATGCTCGGCATCTGTCTTGGGGCTCAAATATTGCTGGAGCGCGGCTATGAGTTTGGAGAGCACAAAGGTCTTGGCATCATTCCGGGTATGGTGGTTCGGTTTCCGAAATCGGCGGTTAAAGAAAAAGTTCCGGAAGTCGGGTGGAACCGAGTGGAGAAGCCAAAAGGGATTTCGTGGAATGGTACGATATTCAATTCTCTGGAAAAAGAGCTGATTGCGTATTTCGTTCACTCATATATATTCGAGTCGGGGAAGCCGGAGAACATTTTTGGCAATACGACCTATGGAGGATATACATTTTGCTCCGCGATTCGCAGTGGTAACATTTATGGGACTCAATTTCATCCGGAAAAGAGCGGCTCCGCGGGGCTTACGATTCTCAAGAATTTTCTTAAGATAGTGAAATAGAGTATGTCTGTGAAAGGAAAGAAAGAAGCGACCGTTGCAGCAAAGTACGAACTTCCGAAAGAAGTGCGGTTTTGTGCGCGCTGTGTCATTTCAAATCAGCGGCCGAACTCTTCTGTTGAATTCAGCCATACGCCGGGCTCGACAAAAAAGACCATTCATCTTGACGAAGAAGGCGTCTGCGACGCCTGCCGGTTCGCGGAAATGAAACGAAGTACGATTGACTGGAGCGCGCGCGAAAAAGAACTTATTGCGCTCTGCGACAAACATCGGAAGACCGATGGCTCCTATGATTGCATTGTGCCGGGGAGCGGCGGCAAGGACAGCTTCTACGCTGCGCATATCTTGAAGTACAAATACGGCATGCACCCTCTTACTGTCACATGGGCGCCGCACCAATACACTTCGTGGGGATGGAAAAATTTTGAGTCGTGGATTCACGCTGGATTTGATAACTACCTCCATACCCCGAACGGGCGCGTGCATCGCCTCTTAACGCGTCTTGCGGTAGAAAAACTTTTTCACCCGTTTCAGGCGTTCATCATTGGGCAAAAGTCCCTTGCACCGAAGATTGCCCTTCTCTTCAACATCCCTCTTGTTTTTTATGGCGAGAACGAAGCCGAGTACGGAAATCCGATTGGCGATACTTCTTCCGCAAAGCGCAACTGGTCGTACTTCGCGAGCAAGACACAATCGGAGATTTTCCTCGGCGGGGTGTCTGTCGAGGACTTAGGGGAAAAGTACGGTCTTTCTCAAAATGATCTCTTTCCCTATATCCCTGCAAACCCGAAACAGATTGAAAAACTTAGAATGGAAGTCCACTATCTTGGCTACTATCTTAAATGGCACCCGCAGTCTTGCTATTACTATGCCGTGAAGCACGGCGGGTTTGAAGCGTCTCCAGAGCGCACGCCCGGCACATACAGCAAGTACAACTCAATTGACGACAAGATAGACGACTTGCACTACTACACGACGTACATCAAGTTCGGCATTGGGCGCGCGACGTATGACGCGGCGCAAGAAATTCGGTCGGGCGACATTACACGCGAGGAGGGAGTAGCTCTGGTAAAGAGATTCGACGGTGAGTACCCCACCCGTTTTGAAGATGAGTTGTTCAAATATTTAAGCGTCGCGAAAGAGGAATTTCCGAAAGCGTTTAGGCAGTTCAAGCATCCGGTTATGAATCGCGCGTACTTTATGAAATTGGCTGACGCGTTTCGCTCGCCCCATTTGTGGAAAAAAGAAAAAGGGGAGTGGAAGTTGAGATATCAAGTACACTGAATAACCTATAACTCATAACTGAATGACTGAATAACAGGGAGCCGCAAAGATTCTTTTTGTGATTCAATGATAAGTTATTCAGTTATAAGTCATTACTATATGAAGGTTCTTGCCATCATTCCCGCCCGCGGTGGTTCCAAACGGATACCGAATAAGAACATTCGGGATTTTTGCGGCAAACCGCTGATTGCCTACGCCATAGAGCAGGCGAAAGCATCTCCTTTTGTGAATCGCGTTATCGTGGATACCGATTCAAACGAGATTGCGGACATCGCCAAAAAGTACGGTGCGGAAGTTCCGTTTCTTCGCCCGCCTCATCTTGCAACCGATTCCGCGCAAGTTGTGGATTCCATTCTGCATCTTTTAGAACAGCTCCAAAAAGAAGAATCGTATGAACCGACGCACGTACTCATTCTCCAGACCACTTCGCCGCTTCGCGAACAGCGCGACATCAAAGCGTGTTTTGGAATGATGCAAAAAACAAGCGCGACAACCGTGCTTACCGTGACTCCCACGCACCCGCGGCTCTACCACTTGAAGAAGGACGGGAGTCTCGTACTCGGAAATAAATTTTCAGATGACTCCACCAATGTGCAGGCGTGGCGCCCGGCATATCTTTTGAACGGCTGTTTCGTATACCTCATGAAGACCTCCGCGCTTCGGAAAGAGAGGACAATCATTACCAAAAACACGAAGGCGGTCGTATGTGACAAGTGGCGCTCGGTTGATTTGGACGAGCCGGAAGATTGGGTGGTGGCGGAGATGTTGTACCGGCACAAAAAGGAAATCGAAGATAGCATCAGGAAATTAACATAAAGATTTTCTGCCGATATCAGTTGTTAACAGTTAATAGTTCAAGAGTTAAGAGTTTGTTTACTATGCGTTTTTTAATCGTCGGACTTGGCTCAATGGGTAAGCGGCGCATCCGCAATCTCCACGCTCTTGGCGAGAAGACAATCGTCGGGTTTGACATACGCCCGGACCGGAATGCGGAGGCAAGAGAAACATATGATATTCGTACCGCGGCGCAATTTTCCGATATTTCACCGAAAGGTTTCGATGTGCTCATTATCTCCACATCGCCGGACGCGCACGGCGATTACATCCGCTACGCCTTGAAGCACAAAAAGCACTTCTTCGTGGAACATCCAACAAGCAATGATGGGTACAAGGAAATTCTCAAAAACAAAGACGCTACGGTCAAAGCACCATCATGCACATTCCTTTTCAATCCCGCCGTCAAGCTGATGAAAAAGATTTTGGATAAGGAGAAGATTGGAAAAGCGTTGGCTTTTCAGTATCACATGGGGCAGTATCTTCCCGACTGGCACCCGTGGGAAGATTACCGCACTGTGTATTTTTCAAAAAAGGAGACGAGCGCGTGTCGGGAAATGTTCGCGTTTGAGCTCATCTGGCTTAATTCTCTCATGGGTTCGCGCGTCAAAAAGGTATTTGGCTCTATCACCAAACTATCCGACCTAGATATGGATGCCGATGATACCGTCACGGCCACCGTTGCGTACGAGAACAATGTACGCGGAACGATGCTGATTGACGTTATTTCGCGCAAGCCCTTTAGGACGCTTCGCATTCTCGGCTCCGATGGCGTCTTGGAGTGGGAGCGGTTTGATTACAAAATAAGGATTTTCACGGTAAAGGATAAAAAGACTGACGTGATAAAAGTTCCCAAGGGCAATCCTGAAAAAGGGTACGTAAACGAAGAAGAAATGTATATTGAAGAAATGAAAGCATTTCGAGACGCAATCAAGAGAAAAAAGACGTATCCGCATTCGTTCTCGGAAAATCTCATTAACGTCCGCATGATGCAATCTCTTGAAAAAGAATCTTAACATGGCATACTTTCGCATAGTGATATGAAAACATTTGGCCGCGAAAAATATCAGAAACATCTCAAGAAATATTACGACCAAAAATCGGCGGTCTATTCGGCGACCTATACCGGAGAAGGGCGGTACCCAACGGGTTTCCACCGCCTGCAAATTGCGCTTGCCATGGTTGACGCGATTCGGCCGAAGCCGAAGAAAGTATTGGATGCCGGATGCGGCGACGCTCGTATGGTTATTGAACTGCAGAAGCGCGGCATTTCTTGTACTGGATTTGATATCAGCACCGGCATGCTTGATACGGGGAAAGAGCTCCTGCGCGAAGCAAAACTTCCAGAGAATCTCATTATGGAAGGCGACATGTACAACATACCGGCTAAGAAAAACTCCCTCGACCTCCTTCTTTCTATGGGCGTACTGGAAAATCTCGACCGCCATGACGAGCTCTTCAAGGAGTTTCGCCGCGTTCTAAATTCGAAAGGCAGAATTCTCATCAGTTTGGAAAACAAACTGTTTTCACTGTTCACATTCAATCAGCACACGATTCGGTTTCTTCAGCGTCTGTTCAAAGATATCAAGATTCCCGCGAAGATTCGCGCGGATGTGCTTCGTGCAATTGGCTCGTGGCTCCATCTTGAGGACATTGAGCAAGTAGAACGCATCATTGAGGACAGGCAGATACAGAAAAACCACATCGCCATTCCGGAGTATGACCGCTTGAACGTGGATGGCGAGCTTCGCAAATTCGGCTTTGCGACGGAGCGGCTTCGCTTTTATCACGTACACCCGCTCCCGCCGCGATTTGAGAAGAAATACCCCGAGCTTTTCCGCGGGTTTGCCGAACGGCTGGAAACCTCGGAGTACGATTGGCACTCAACACTTCTGTGCAACTGCATGCTGGTGCAGGCGGTGAAGATGTAATATGGATCCCGTTAGAAATAGCGGACGTGGAGGCAATGCCATGCTGAATATGCAGCCACTATTATTCGGTGCTAATTCAATGGGTTGTGGGCTATTTTTGTCCACGTCCTATTTCTAACGGGATGAACAGAAAAGATTATTGGAATCGCTCATATCTCGAGTATTGGAAAAGGCGAGTGGCGGAGAGCGGAAAAGAGGGAGAAACAAGCAACGTTATTTCCGGGGACGCCAAAACAGAGGATGACGCGGTATACGAGTTTATTTTTGAAAAGCACCCGATGCAGAAAGGGTCGGTGCTCGATGTCGGATGCGCGTGGGGGCGAATGTTTCCGGTGTTCAAGAAGTTGAGGCAGAGGATTACGGGGGTTGACATCTCCAGGGCCATGATAGAAGAAGCCAGAAAGGATTTCGCGGGCGATACATCAGTGGAAGGCCTCTATGAAGCTCCCGCCGAAGAGCTCCCGTTTCCCGATGGAAAGTTTGACAATGTTGCGTGCCTCGCCGTCTTTGACGCTACATTTCAGGATAAGGCACTCTATGAGTTTCTGCGGGTACTCAAAACGAACGGCATGTTGTATCTCACCGGAAAGAACGATGCCTATGAAGATGATGACGCCCTTGCACTCAATGCCGAAGAGGGTGCACGCAAAAAGAATCACCCCAATTATTTTACCGATACAAAAGCAATGCTTCGGCAACTGGAGAAGCAGGGGCAAAAGATAATCGCTTCGTACTTTTTTCCTCGCCGAGGCGATTTCGGGAAACTCAACTATGTAACCGATATGCCACAAAAGTTCTACGAGTATTTTCTTGTGGTCCGAAAGAAGGCATCGTCCAAACCTTTCAAGCCGTTTTCCGACAGTATGTCCAAGACATTTCGGACAGAACAGCAAAAATAGGAATGTTAGCATTGACGAAGTCAGACTTCGTCAGTCAACCAATATGTACGACACCAACCGTTTAGTCATGATTGTGCACGCGATAGATACCGAAGGGCCGCTTCACGAACCCACGGCGGCGACCTTTGAGCGCCTCGCGCATCTCTTCGGCGTAACCGGACTTCCGAAAACGAAAGCGACCCTTGGCCTGTTAAAAGAGAAAAAGATTCCGCTTGGAGGCAAAGAGGAACAAGTGGCACAGCTTCTCGGCACACATTCTCTGGACTACAAAAAGAATTGGCAGGAAGTGGATGAAATGCTCGGGCGTATTATGGATACGAAGTTCCGGAACGCTTTTCCTGATTCATACGGAGGCGGCTGGGTCTACAACTGGCACTGCCTTGATCATGTGGGATTTAAGACAAACGAGCGTTTTCGCGACTTGGGATACCACAACATCTTTGACCACTATCGCGCCGCGCTCAACACAGACAAGCGCTGCCCCGACGCGCTTCACTATCATTTTCACTACATTTCCACCTACCGCGAGGCGCACCGATGTGCCACTTCGTTTCTTAATTCCGCTCCCGAGTTTCTTGAGGTGCTCTGCCGCCGAATTATTGAACGGCAATGGTTCCCGAAAGCCGCGCGGGCGGGCTTTCAGACCGAGCGCCCCGATAGTAACTTTTTTTTGGAGCAGTGGATTCCCTATGACCTTTCCAACATGGCGCAGGATGATAATCGTGCGCTTGAAGGGCTCACCGACTTTCGCAAGGGCCGCTCGGGAAACTGGCGGAAGGCTCCCGCCGATTGGTCGGTTTATCATCCGTCCCATGACGATTATCAAACGCCCGGGCAGTGCCGACGATGGATTGGCAGAGCGTTAAACCCCTTAAACCGCGTTGGCGCATTGACGCGCCGCGAAGTTGAAAAGGCCTTTCGGAGGGCGGACAAGGGACTCCCCACACTTCTTGGAGTCGCCGGGCATGACTTCCGCGATTTAGGCAGAGAAGTTGACTATGTGCGCTCTCTCCTTCGGGAGGTTGCGCCGGCGTATCCGCGCGTCAAATTTAAATACGCCGAGGAAGTGGAGGCGTTTCGCCGCGCGACTGGCGCGCCGGAGCGCATTAAAGACCCTCTCAAACTTGAGGTCAAACTCAATCGCGCCCCAGAAGGCGATGTGCCGAATCTCGATATCATTGCGCGCCGCGGGCGCGTGTTCGGACCCCAGCCGTTTCTTGCGATTGAGACAAAGTCCGGGCGCTTTATCCACGACAATCTTGATTTCGGAGAAAAAGACGGTCTCTGGCACTATGCCTTTCATAGCGATACACTGCCGCTAAAAGACATCCGTCGCATCGGCGTCGCGGCAAACGATGCGTACGCTACGCAATCGCTTACGGTTCTTGACGTAGCATAGACATACGGACTTCGCCGTCGATATTGGCTATAATAGTAGGACTTACGCAATCGGTGTCATTCCCGTGAAGCTTGTCCTCGCGAAGGCGGGGAACGGGAATCCAGGGCGTTAAAAAACGGCCAAATACTGGATTCCCGCCGTAGCTTGCCCTCGACCTGATCGGGGACGGGAATAACAGAAAAGGAAGAAATGCGTAAGTCCTAAATAGAAAATAGGTACGATCGTACCTATTTTCTTGATTCGGTTACCTCTCTATCAATCAGTCTTGAGCGCCTATTATTTTCACTTCATCTTGGATTCGCAACCAAATAGCCATATATCTAGTTATAGTCTGCACCTATGAGGGGCAGATTAATTACTATCGGCAAAAGAATGGTCGGCGAGGGGAGGCCGACCTTCATCATTGCGGAAGCCGGAGTGAATCACAATGGCAAACTTTCGCTTGCGCGAAAGCTCATTGATGCCGCGGCGCGCGCCGGAGCGGACGCGATAAAGTTCCAGACATTTAGTCCGGATGAGCTTGTTACTCGGACAGCGGAAAAAGCCGTGTATCAAAAAGCAAACAAGAAGGACAGCAAAAATCCCTCCCCCTCGCAGATTCGGGTACTCCCTTTAAGAAATGAAGAATCTCAACACGCAATGCTCAAAAAGCTGGTGCTGAAAAGAGAAGATCATTCTGCGCTCAAATCCTACGCAGAGAAAAAAGGATTGATATTTCTTTCAACGCCCTTCTCTTTGAGCAACGCTCTCTTTCTCAAGAAGCTCGGCGTCCCGGCCATCAAGGTAAGTTCCGGCGACGCGAACAACATCCCCTTTCTCGCCCGCATCGCGAAATGGAAGCTTCCGATACTTTTTTCAACTGGCATGTCAGACATGAGGGAAATCAAAGAGTCCGTGACCGTCTTGAGGGAAGCGGGCAACAAAAAGATTATCGCCCTGCAATGCACCACGAATTATCCGACTCCTTTTGAAGAAGCAAATCTGCGCGTAATCGAAACCTTAAGAACAAAACTCGGACTCCTCGTGGGTTTTTCAGACCATACGCTAGGCGATGAAGCGGCACTCGCTTCGGTTGCGCTCGGGGCCGTGCTCATCGAAAAGCACCTAACTCTTGATAAGAGACTCTCCGGACCGGACCACAAAACATCTCTCGAACCTCAAGAATTCAAGGCGTTCGTAGAGCGCATCCGCAATGTCGAGAAGGCGCTCGGCACCGGAAAAAAGACTCCATTCAGAAGCGAGACAGAAATAGCGAAGGTGGCGCGCAAAAGCGTGGCAACTCTCCTCGCGGTGCGAAAAGGAGAGGTCTTAACGGAAAAGAATCTTGGCGTCAAACGCCCCGGCACAGGACTTCCTCCCAAATACTATGATGAGATTATTGGCAAGCATGCGACCAGAGAGTTATCCGCGGATACGCTTCTTGAACGTTCGGACGTGGAGTAAGTCTTTGGAAGTGCGTTGAGATGATTACAAAACTATTTTTAAGCGAAATTTAGGACTTTTTGTTCGAGACGAGGAAAGCCAGCAAAATGATTGAGGCGTAGCCCGGCTACGACGAAAATCATTTTGCGCCAGCTTGACGAAGTATCGGACAAAAAGGACAAATTGCAGCAAGAATAGTTTTGTAACCATCTCGTTGTACGACAGCATGGCGCGTTTTGGCAAACGTCATATGAAGTGCATAGATAACGCAAATCGTAAAACGCAGGACGATACACGCGGCGCCACCGAATAACTGGTACTGTATCACAGCACTATGTCGCATAAGAAAAAAATCGCATATGTAACCGGCACGCGCGCGGACTTCGGACTCATGACTCCGGTGCTCCGAGCCGTGCAAAAAAGCGCTAAACTTTCGCTTTCCGTGTACGCCACCGGCATGCACCTGATGCCGCAATTCAGCCGCACGATTACTGTTGTGCGAAAGAGCTTTCCAGATGTCAAAGCCATCAAGGCAATTCTTCAGGAAAACACTCCCGCTGGTACGGCGCTCTTTCTCGCGGGCGCGCTTGCCGGAGTCACGAAAGCGTTCTCAAAGAATCGTCCTAACCTTGTCCTTCTTTTGGGAGACCGGCCGGAAATGCTTGCCACTGCGGCCGCATGTCTGTATCTTAAAATTCCAACCGCGCACCTCCATGGCGGCGAGCGAAGCGGCACCGGGGACGAAGTCGCGCGGCACGCCATTGCCAAACTTTCGTCACTGCATTTTACCGCTACGCGCGACGCGGCGGATAGGGTGCGGAAGATGGGGGAAGATGCGTGGCGGATACACGTTGTTGGCGCGCCCGCGCTGGACACGATTTTGCGCGCCGCGCTTCCTTCAAAAAGAGCGGTGTCGGCTTTTGCAAGCATTCCGCGCGAGGGGAAATTCGTGTTGCTGGTTCAGCACCCCGGAGAAGCATATGCGTCCGCAGGCAGTGAAATGGAAGAAACCATTGCCGCGCTCAAAAAGCTGGCTCTGCCGGTCGTTGCGGTGTATCCTAATGCGGATGCGGGGAGCGAGCGCATAATACGAATACTTGAATCAAAGCGGCGCAATCCGTTGTTTAGAATCTTCAAAAATATTCCGCACGAGATGTTCCTCGCGCTTGAGCGGGACGCGGCGGTATGGATTGGAAACTCGAGTGCGGCCCTCATCGAAGGAGCGTCATGGCGGACTCCGGTGGTGAATATCGGCGAGCGGCAGAAGGGCAGGTTGCGCGGGAAGCATGTGATTGATGTTCGCTCCGCGAGAGCGGACATCGCGGCTGCGGTAGAAAAGGCCTTGTACAACAGGCGTTTTCGGAAGGCGCTCCGAACAACGGATAACCCGTGGGGCGACGGAAAGACCGGCCCGAGGGTTGCGAAACTGCTGGAGCAGTTAACGATAGACGACCATCTGCTGAACAAACAAATATCATATTGAACGGACAGAAATCATGCCGCAGAAACGATTTAAAACATGGCGAAGACCCATGATAAAACACGGTACGCCAACCAAATGGAATTGGATCGTGCTCTACCCGGAAGGACTTATCCTGGGGAAGCATTCCGACATCGGGGCATATACGCTCATCGTCGCGAAACACGGAGTGATAGTAGAAGAAAACGTGCAAATCGGTTCGCACTGCTCCATTTATTCGCATTCCACGATTGATGATAAGAAGGGAAGAGTGATACTGAAAAGAAATTGCCGCATCGGCACCCACAGCTCCGTTATGCCAGGTGTCGTGGTAGGGGAGGGCGCGGTTGTGGGCGCCCACAGTTTTGTCAACAAAGACGTGCCGGCGAATACCGTCGTCGCTGGTGTACCGGCAAAGCCCCTAAAGAAACTGAATGACCGATAACTCATAACTGAATAACTGAATGACCCCCTTCTTCTTGTTATTCAGTTATTCAATCATATGTCATATGTCATAAGTCATAAGTTATCTGTATGAAGTATCCTCTCGCAAAACCGCATATCGGAAAGAAAGAAGAGCATTATGCGCTTGAGGCGCTTCGCTCGGGAGTGCTTTCCATCGGCCCCAAAGTGGAAGCGTTTGAAGAACGCTTTGCTCGCTTCGTGGGAACAAAGCACGCCGTTGCGGTGTCTTCCGGCACGGCGGGACTCCACCTTGCGCTCATTGCCGCCGGCATCAAAGAAGGTGATGAGGTCATCACGCCGCCGTTCTCATTTGTCGCGTCGGCAAACGCGATTCTCTATGTCGGCGCGAAGCCCATATTCGTGGATGTTGACCCGCATACCTACAACATTGACTCTGAAAAAATAGAGTCGGCCATCACCCCCAAAACAGCGGCGATACTTGTGGTGCACATTCTGGGGCAGTGCGCCGCGATGGATAGGATCCTCTCGATTGCGAAAAAACACAAACTCAAGATTATAGAGGACGCGTGCGAAAGTCTCGGCGCGACGCAGATGGGATTAGACGGAAGAAAAAGAATGGCCGGCACATTCGGGGAATCCGGCATTTTTGCCTTTTATCCGAACAAGCAGATGACCACCGGCGAAGGAGGCATGATTGTCACGAACAGCGGGAAACTTGACGCGCTCTTTCGAAGTCTGCGCAATCAGGGAAGGGGGAAAAACAGAGAGTGGCTCAACCATGAACGGCTCGGGTACAACTACCGCCTCCCCGAAATGAGCGCGGCCCTCGGTCTCGCCCAGCTTGAGAAGATTACATTTCTTATTCGCGAGCGACAGAAGATGGCTGCATGGTACGAAAGATGCCTCGCTTTGCACGCGGGGCGCATTATCATGCCGTACGTCGCGCCTCGAAACACGCATACCTATTTCGTGTATACTGTTCTTTTGCCGCGCGGCGCTTCCCGCGAGATGATTATGCAGAAGCTCGGGCGAGCAGGCATAGCGACAAAACCATATCTTCCGTCCATTCACCTCTTCAGTTTTTATCGGAAGCGATTCGGATACCGGTCAGGTAACTTTCCCGTCTCCGAAGATGTTAGCAAACGGGTGCTCGCGCTTCCGTTTTACATTGGCCTCAAGAAATCGGACGTCGCATTCATCGCACATGCGCTAGCGCGGGCGATGCCATAGCGTCATGAAAAATATATTTAAGAGCAAAATCATTCTGGTCACCGGCGGCACCGGCTCCATCGGCTCCGAAATCGTGCGGCAACTCTTGAAGAAAGGGCCAAAGACAATTCGCGTACTTTCACGCCACGAAGAGGGGCACCATCAGCTGATGCACGAACTTGCGGGAGAGGAGGAGAAAATGCGCTTCATCATCGGGGATATTCGCGACAGGGAGCGTCTCGCGCTTGCCATGGAGGGAGTTGACATCGTTTTTCACGCCGCCGCGCTGAAGCACGTGCCGCTTTGCGAGTACAATCCATTCGAGGCGGTCAAAACGAACATCGTCGGCACGCAAAACGTCATTGAAGCGGCGCGAAGCGCGGGCGCTTCTCACGTAATTGGCATTTCCACCGACAAGGTCGCGGAGCCGGAAAGCGTACTTGGCGTTTCCAAACTCATGGCAGAGAAATTGTTTCTAGCCACGTACTTTTACAAAGGCGGCACGAAAACCAAATTCACCTGTGTGCGATTCGGGAATGTCTTGGGCAGCCGCGGGAGCATTCTCTCGCTCATTAAGTCCCACATCGACAAAGGCCAGCCGATTCCGATAACGGATCCAAACATGACTCGTTTTTTTATGACCGTACCCGAAGCGGTGAGTTTGGTGCTTCATGCCGCGCTCCTCGGAAAAGGGCAGGAGATATTCGTTCTCAAGATGCCGGCGGCGCAACTTTCCGACGTAGTACAAGCCGGCATCGCCTACTTTGCCCCTGCATTCGGTAAAAAACCTTTCGAGATAGCGACGAAAATTATCGGGAAGCGAAGGGGCGAAAAAATGCATGAGAAACTGCTTGCCGACCATGAGGTGGAATCTGCTCTTGAAACCAAGGAGATGTACATTCTGACTCCCTCCGGCGCGGCTTTTTCCGAATATACCGCCATCTACCCCGCGTCCCGCGTCAGAAAAGACGACAAGAGATTTTCTTCCAAGTTCGCGCGCAAGCTCACTCTAAAGGAACTCCGAGGACACATAGAGGAAGTGGACCGCAATCATTTTGTTTAACCTTCCCGCTATACATGAACGCCATTCGCAAAATCGGCAATCTCTTCTCCCTGTTTCGGCAGGCGTTCGGGGAATATGCGTGGAGTATCGCGCTCATGGCCGCCCTAAACTTTCTCTCGGGACTTCTCGAAGGCATCGGCGTCACGGCGATTATTCCGCTTTTTTCATTTATCGGCGGCGCCACTAAGGCGAATGACACTATTTCTCTCGCTATCGCTGAACTTTTCCGATTTCTACATCTTCCCTATACGGCGAAATTCCTCCTCTTCTTCATGGTGGCGCTCTTTCTTTCCAAAGCAGTTTTTCTGTTCTTTTCCCAGCAGATTACGGCGAAAATCATGGCTGACTTTGAGGAGCGCACGCGAAGCATGCTGCTTCGGATAACCTTCGCCGCGCGGTGGCCGTTCCTCTCCTCGCAAAAAGTGGGGCATCTTGACCAGATGCTCACGACCGAGGTCGTAGCCAGTTCTTCAATACTCTATTATTTGAGCGGCGCCGCGCTCGTGAGCGCCAACCTTATCATTTACAGCATTCTTGTCCTTAATATCTCTACCATCATCGCTCTACTCGCCTTTATTTCCGGTGCGTGTATTTTCTTTGTATTTCTTCCGCTTCTCACGAAAACCAAGATTGTCTCGATAGACATGGTTCGGGAAAACAAGCGGCTTGCCCATTTTGCAAACGAGCATACGATCGGCGCAAAGACGATCAAAGCCATGCATCTCGAGAATCAAACTCTTGAAAGGGGCGTGACGCTTCTTTCTCTCATGCGAGGCCTCTATCTCAAAACCGCGTTCCTCCGGAATATCTCAGCTTCACTACTCCACCTTGCCAGTGTCTTTTTTGTGATCGGTCTGTTCGCATTCCTCTACAAGACATCCGCGTTCGAGTTCGCTTCCTTTGCCGTGGTAGTGTACGCCTTGAACAAGGTTATAACTAACGTGCAATATGCGCAGAACCACGCCCACACTATCAGTTCTCAAATCCCGTATCTGCAAAGCGTTCTCTCTTACCGCAAGGAAGCTGAAACGGCGGCAGAACGCGATGCCGGAGTACTGCCGTTTGCGTTTGGAAAGGAGCTTCTGTTTCGCGATGTGGATTTTACGTACCAAAGAGGAGAACCAGCGCTTTCCAGCATTTTGCTTTCCATAAAAAAAGGGGAAATGGTCGGCCTTATCGGTCCGTCGGGGTCGGGGAAGACCACGATTGTGGACCTTCTCTTACGGCTCATTGAGCCGGAGAAGGGGGAGATTGTGCTTGACGGAACGCCGATTTCCCATGTGCGCCTCAAGGACTGGAGAGCGCGCGTAGGATACATGTCACAGGACGTGTTTCTCCTCAATGACACCATAGAAAACAACATACGGTTCTACAGTGCGTCCGTGACAAAAAGCGATATTGAAAATGCCGCTCACGCGGCAAACATCCTTGCATTCATTCAGAGTTTGCCGGATGGTTTCAAGACAATGGTGGGAGAGCGCGGTGTTTTTCTCTCCGTCGGGCAGCGTCAGCGCATCGCCCTCTCCCGCGTGCTGGCGCGAAAACCAGATGTGCTTATTCTTGATGAAGCGACAAGTTCCCTTGACACGGAATCCGAGACGCTTATTCACGAGTCCATCGAGCGGCTCCACGGCGAGGTAACTCTCATCGTCATTGCCCATCGGCTCTCCACAATCATGAACGCGGACAAGGTGTTTGTGCTGGAAAAAGGTAAGATTGTTGAAGAAGGAAAGCCCGGCGTTTTGCTTAAGCAGGAAGACTCTCGTTTTGCAAAATTTTACAAGCAACAGAGCTGAAGTATTTTGCGTTCCGCGCGTAATCAATTACTATCTTAATTATATGATGGATTCACAGAACGAAGCGCTGAAAAGCAAAGTAAAATCTTGGTGGAATAACTACCCGTTCACGTATTTTGTGAAGAAGGAAGAAGGAAGCTGGGCTTTTTTCCGCAACATTGACCGCAAGATTTTCAAATGGTGCCCATGGGCGCACGACGGATACCCGCTGTTTTCAAAGTTCGTCCCCTATGGAGAACTTGTTGGGAAAAAGGTGCTTGATATAGGGTGCGGCAGCGGATGGAGTACGGAGCAATTCGCTCGTGCGGGAGCGAAGATTTCTGCGATTGACCTCACCGAAAAAGCGATTGAACTTACGAAAAAGCGTTTTGCGCTCTATCATCTTGAGGGAGATATTCGGGTGGGAGACGCGGAACGAATTCCCTATCCTGACGAAACCTTTGACTATTGTTTTGTTTGGGGCGTTCTCATGCATACGCCGAACACGGAGGGCGCCATCCGCGAGATATATCGGGTTCTCAAAAAGGGGGGCCGCGCGGCGGCCATGATGTACAACAAAAATTCCCTGCATTGGCGGTGGTTCATACTCTTTGGCAAAGGCATCTTGCGCGGCGGACTCCTTAGGCGTTCGGTGCAGGAACTTACCAACCGCTACACAGACGGCGCGGAAATCGGCGGGAATATGCTCACCAAGTTTTACACGCCGCAGGAACTTTGGCGCATGTGGTCGGTATTTCCGAGAGTAACGGTAGCAACCTATGACAATCCTGACATACTGGACGTGTTCCCGCACCGGTTTCTCCCGTTCGGGAAGCTCCTGCCGAGGAAATTGAAACAGAAACTCGCGAACCGGTTCGGCCTTTCGGTGTGGATTGAGGCAAAAAAGTAGGAAGACAATTCATCTAATTTCAGACAGAACCCAAAGCACAATGCCCAATACTCCAACAGACCGCACAAAGCACAGTACACAAAAAACCAAACAGAGAAGCGAGTTTGTGCTTTGAGAAGTTTGAAGTTTTGTCTGGACTTTTGTGCGGTCTGTGTTTTGAAAGGTTTGAACAGTCACCCACTGTGTTTTGTGAAGTTTAACTAGAAAACCTTATGCGTTTATTTTTTGTAAGCTGGGACGGGAAAAAGTTCGGTTTAAGCGATGTTGTCGCTCAATTGAAGGAGAAATCCCATGAAATAGTCTATTGGACCTATTTTAGGGAGGGAAGCGTTGATCAATCCAAGTTCCCGCATACTATTTTTCATAGTGTGTTTGATGCTTTGGAAGGGAAACCGGCAAATGGAGTGGATACTTCAGATTTTCAACCGCCCGGGGCGGATTTGATGAGAGAGTTTCAGGAAACCGAACTCACCGTACTTACCATGATGGGTAAGAAATATTGGAGATTTTCACTGGAAGAGAGGAAACATCTTTATTACCGTTTTCTTGGCTATTGGTACGGTGTATTGCAGATGTATAAGCCGGATGCAATCGTGTACTCCGCTATACCCCACACCGTATACGATTTTGTTATGTATGCCCTTGCACAAAAGATGCGCATCAAGACGATTATCTTTGAACCTATCTTGCTCACAACAGGTTGGACTATAGTTATGCGTGATTATAAAGTCGGGTCATCGGCCTTGATAGACGAAATAGAACGCAATGATAATAAACAGTTTTCACTCGCTGATTTAAGGCCGAGCACTCGCGGGCATTATCAAAAGTATGCGGAAATCGGTGAAGACACGCCTCCACTCTATACTCAACAGGCGCTCTCTTTCTACAAGGGAATAGGATTGTTTTTCATCAAACTCCGCTCGTTATGGACATCCTTGACCGTGCACGGGGATTTTTCTGTCTTCATGACGCTGCTTACCTATATTCCTCGGAGGTTAGGTCCTAATCTCAAGAAAGAATATCTAAGAGTTCAGTCAACGGCCGATTTTGCGAAGAAGTTTGTATACGCCACCCTTCAGTATCAACCGGAATCTCAAACATGCCCGCAGGCGGGAGTTTTTGCAGACCAACTTTTAATGATCGAGACGTTATCTGCCGCACTTCCCAAAGACTGGTTTATCTACGTGAAAGAGCATCCCGCGTTATGGCCGGTTCTCGGGGTAAAGTTTTATAATTTCCGTCCCAAGGGCTATTATGAAGCCCTTGCGGGGCTAAAGAATGTGAAAGTAGTACCTGTGGGGACGAATTCATTTCAATTGATTCGTCATTCGCAAGCAGTGGCTACCGGCGCCGGTAGCGTCGGTTGGGAAGCTATTTTGAGGTCAAAGCCGGTTCTCGTCTTTGGCTACCCGTGGTATCAGCATTGCGAAGGTGCGTTTAAGGTTAAGGACACGGTTTCCTGTAAAGAAGCTATGCAAAAAATCAAGAAGGGGTTTAAGATATCGCAACAAAAGGTAATTAATCTGTTGGCATGTTTGGATAAGGTGAGCGTTGAAGCGTATTTTGATTCGTATACTCATGAAGTTTCCAAAATAGGAGTGCGGCAAAATATTCATAATATAGTTCGGGCCATTGAAACAGAATTACAAAAGTAGAAGTTATAGAAACTGCTATGAAAAAGCGGGATTTTCTTAAGGGGAAGACGGTGCTGATCACCGGAGGAACCGGTTCATTTGGGGAGAGCTTCGTGCGCATGCTTCTATCGAGACATCACATTAAGAAGCTCATTGTTTTCAGCCGCGATGAGCTGAAGCAATACCACATGGAGACGGGCATTTCGGACCGCCGGGTGCGATTCTTTCTTGGGAATATCCGGGATGTGGACCGCTTGCGGCGGGCGTTTTCAGATGTTGACATTATCGTTCATGCGGCGGCATTGAAGCAAGTTCCCGCTCTCGAGTATAATCCGTTTGAAGCCGTCAAAACCAATGTTGTCGGTACACAAAATGTTATTGAGGCCGCTATTGACCAGAAAGTGAAGCACGTTCTTTTGATTTCCACCGATAAGGCGGCATATCCGGGGAATCTTTATGGCGCCACCAAATTTTGTTCCGAACGTCTCTTTATAGCAGCCAATTCATATTCGGGCGGTACAACTGCTTTTTCTGTGGTTAGGTACGGAAACGTGCTCGGGAGCAGGGGGAGTTTTGTCGAGACTCTGCTCCGGAATAAGGAAGCGGGGAAGAAGGTCAAGATTACTGACCCCACTATGACCAGATTTTGGTTAAATTTAGAACAGGCGCACGAACTCGTCATGTTTGCATTGCAGAAAATGGAGGGAGGGGAAATATTCATACCAAAAATTCCGAGTATGACGATAGGGGATGTGGCAGACGCAATCATCCCAAACGCCAAAAAAGAAACTATCGGACTGCGCGCCGGAGAAAAACTTCATGAAGTGTTATTAACCGACCAGGAGTCGCGGTTTGCGGTGGAGCTCCCCAAGTACTTCGTCGTGCTTCCTGAATTTCCCTTTTGGGAGGGTAAGCGGTATCAGAAATATCAGCGAATGGGAAAAAAAGTGCGGGAAGGGTGGAGCTATCAGAGTCAGAACAATAAGGAGTGGCTGACCAAAGATCAGTTGAAGAAATTGATTGAGCACTCGTGATCTCTCTGCAATCATATGTATAAAGGGAGCGATAAGAAAATAGTTGCCACTATTGAAGCGCGCATGACATCCTCGCGTTTACCGGGAAAAGTATTGTTGCCGTTGGCTGACAAGCCGGCCCTTGAGCGTCTTTTGGAAAGGATACGAACTAGCGCCTATGTGGATGAAATTGTTGTCGCTACTACGACTAATCGCGCCGATGACCCGATAGTCTCGCTGGCCAGTAGACTAAATGTTACGTATTTTCGCGGTAGCGAAAATGATGTTCTGTCTCGGGTGCTACTAGCCGCGCAATCAGTACACGGCGACATTATTGTTGAATTAACGGGGGACTGTCCTCTTATAAACGGCGAGTTGGTAGACAGAGGAATCGAAGAATTTTTCTCTCATGATGTAGACTATGCCTCCAATACTATCCACAGATCGTATCCAGATGGTTTCGATGTGCAGGTTTTTCCGGTGGACATATTAGCTCGAGTTTCCAAGCTTACCAGAGATCCAATCGATCGGGTTCATGTTTCCTATTATATATACAATCATCCCGACATATTCACACTCCACAATTGGTTTCCCAAAGAAAAAGAGCTTTTTTGGCCCGAGTTGCGCGTTACGCTTGATGAACAAGCGGATTATGAATTGCTAGACGTCATTTTTAAAAGATTACTGCCGATCAATCAACACTTCGGTCCTTACGAAGTGGTGGATTTTTTAAGGGAAAATCCGCATTTACTCGCTATCAATCGAAATGTCAAAACAAAAAATGCCCTCGAAGGGTAACTATAAAGCGGTCATAATTGGCGCAGGCAGGATTGCCTCTCAATTTGACTCTCTTGAGAGCGGAGAAGTATTAACCCATGCTCACGCTTTTAGAAAGCATCCACGGGTTGATTTAATGGGCATTCTTGATAGTAACAAGAATGCGGCTCGTCGCGCCGCTAAAAAATGGAACTGTCAGACCTATGATGATTTGGATACAATGATGAGAAAAGTACAACCAGACATTGTAAATGTCTGTACGCCAGACTCGTCTCACTTTGGTGTATTATTGAAAATTGCCCACTATAAAAAAACTAGGATTGTCATCTGCGAAAAACCAATAACAACGAATTTAGCTGACACAAAAAAGATCGTTCGTCTTTATGATACGATTGGCATACCGATACTCGTAAATTATTCTCGTCGTTTCGATGCGGTTGTCCAAAAGCTTCGACAGTCTATACGGGAGAATAAATACGGGGGTATTGTATGCGCGAGCGGTATATATACAAAAGGCATTGTGCATAATGGAGCGCATATGATTGATTTATGTCGCTATTTATTTGGAGAAGTTACGAGCGTTGTAACAACTTTCTCGGTTCCTGATTTTAGTCACTATGATAAGAGCGTATCAGGGTGTTTAGAGTTTAAGCTTTGTAAACAATTTCATTTAATGTCCGGTGATGAACGCAGGTATTCAATCTTTGAAATTGATATTCTTTTTGAAAAGCGCCGCGTTCGTTTTATTGATTTTGGTTTTTGCGTATCTATTCAAAAGGTCACGAGTGATCCAAGATATGCCGGGTATCAGTGTTTAGGTAAGCCAGTCATCAAAAGTACTTCGTTGGATAGGGCAATGGTTGTATTGGTTGATAATGCCGTTTTGCACCTGCGCCGTCAAAGCCCGCTACTTTGCGGGATTGACGATTCGCTTGAAACACAAAAGATTTGCGAATTACTGTTGCATGGAAAGAAATTTAAAAAGTACGATGTCTAAATTAGCAATTAACGGAGGCCAGCCGGTTAGAACCAGACTTTTTCCTGCGTACCGGACTATCGGCATAGAAGAAAAGAGAGCAGTGAATCGGGTGCTTGACTCGGGTGTTCTTTCCCGTTATCTAGGGTCCTGGCATCAAGGTTTCTACGGGGGTCCTGAAGTGCAGGCGTTTGAAAAAGAATGGGCGCGTTATTTCAAAGTCAAGCACGCCGTGGCGGTCAATTCCGCTTCTTCGGCCATACAGGCCGCTCTGGGAGCTGTTGGTATAGGCCCGGGAGATGAAGTTATCGTTACTCCCTATTCAATGTGCATATCCGCGACTGCGCCTCTTTTTTATGGAGCTATACCGGTATTTGCCGATATTGAGGAAGATTATTTCTGTCTTAATCCCGCATCAATTGAAAAGAAGATAACGAATAGAACCAAGGCGATTATCGCGGTGGATTTATTTGGCCAGCCGTATGACGCTGACGCTATAAACAAACTTGCCAAAAAGCACAATCTCCTGGTTATTGAAGACGCGGCTCAAGCTCCGGGCGCAAAGCACAAAGGGAAATTTGCGGGGACACTGGGAGATATTGGCATTTATTCTCTAAATTATCACAAGCATATTCATACTGGAGAAGGCGGGGTGATTGTAACCGATAATGACGAATGGGCAAAGCGTCTGCGACTTATAAGAAATCATGCCGAAGCGGCGATTGAGGATGCGAAAACAAAAGACCTGACGAACATGGTTGGATACAACTTTAGAATGACCGAAATACAAGCGGCCATAGGCAGGGAACAACTTAAGAAACTCCGCGCTCTCTTAAAGAAGAGAGTTAAAAACTGCGAATACATTGCATCCCGCCTGGCGAGAATTCCCTGTATCATTGCCCCAAAAATCAGAAAAGGCGTCTCCCATGCGTATTATGTCCACGCTTTCCGCTTTGACGAGAATAAAGCCGGAATTTCACGGGACAAATTCATAGAAGCCGTTCGCGCGGAGCTTGCTCCGACACAGACGCGGGAAGACGAGGGACCACTGGTGAGCTTTGGCTATGTGAAGCCACTGTATCGTATGCCGGTCTTCCAAAGAAAGACCGGTTTCGGAAAAGCCAATTATCCTTTCAATCTTCCGAACGGAAGAAAGGTGTCATACAAAAGAGGTCTGTGCCCCGTGGCGGAGAGAATGCATTATAAAGAGCTATTTTTCCATGACATAATGCATTCATTCATTTCCAGAGAGGACGCGGATGACGTGATAGGGGCATTTATAAAAGTGTATAAAAATATTGAACAACTTATAACGTATGGAAAATAAAAAAGCATTTTTGAAAGGCGAGACCGTATATTTGCGGCCAATTTTGAAAGATGATCTGAATGACCATTATAGAGATTGGTTTAACGACGACGAGGTGTGCCGATTTAATTCGCATCGCCGTTTTCCCAATTACAACGAAGATATGAAGCAATATTACAAAGACGTAATTAAATCACACAGCAACCTTATTCTCGCCATAATAGACAAGGAGACCGATAGACATATAGGAAACATATCGCTTCAAAACATTGATAACATAAGCATGACTGCCGAATTCGCGATACTCATAGGAGATAAAGAATTCTGGGGCAAGGGTGCGGGTAAAGCGGCCGGGCGGCTTATCATTGAACACGGATTTGATGAACTGAATTTGCATAGAATATATTGCGGCACAAGCATTGACAATGTCGGTATGCAAAAGCTGGCTGAATATCTGGGTTTTAAGAAAGAGGGAGTGTCCCGGCAGGCGATGTTCAAGGATAGAGCGTTTAGAGACGTTGTCCATTATGGGCTTCTCAGAGATGAATATGAAAAATAAGAAGAAAATTCTCGTGGCCGTAAACGATGCCGGAGGAGCAGAATTGCTATCGGCGTATGTCTCAAAAAACAAAAGCAAGTTTGATTTTGTCTGTTTCGGCAGTGGGCCGGCGTCTTCAATAATGGGCAGATACGGAATAAAGTGTCAAGCAGCTCCGGAAGACAGAGTGCGCATCGGCAAAATCATGCGACAACACAGAGACGCGTTCCTCGTTCTTACCGGCACTGGTTGGATGACTTACATTGAGCGGGATTTCATAAAAGAGGCAAAGAGAAACGGTATAAAGACGGTGTCCTTCTTGGATCACTGGGTGAATTACAGAGAGAGATTCGGATATCCGAAGAGCGGGTGGAAAAACAATCTGCCGGAAGAGATTTGGGTGGCTGATGAAACCGCTTTTAAGATGGCAAAGCGGTTATTTCCCAGAATCACCATTGCAAAAATCCCCAATTACTATTTGCTTGATATCGTCGAAGAGTACAAACGCCTCAACGCGCGATCGGATGGTAGCACCATAGTATTCATGAGCGAGCCGATAGAGAGTGGAAAAGTTCGATGTAGTGAATTCCGGATACTGCAAGATCTTTTAGCCACTATTTCCGTGTTGAAGAGACCGCTTAAAGTCATTATTCGCTTTCATCCCTCGGAGAAAGCGGACAAATATGACGATATAATTCAGAAGTATGCGCATGCGATAGTGATTAGTAAATCGACGCATAAAAACATAATTGATGATGTGGTACGAGCAGATTTCATCCTGGGGATGACGAGTATGAGCTTAATAGTCGGTTTAGCCTGCCATAAAAGAACGGTCAGTTATATGCCCGGAGCTGGGCATGCATGCGCCTTGCCGCACAAAGACCTCATAAAGATTAAAACACCTGTCGCGTTACGCCATATCATTAAGACACTGGCGTAGATCGAAGTATATGAACAAAAAGAAATTTTCTGAAGTAATAAGAATAGGCAGGAAACTCATAGGCAGAGGCCAGCCGGCCTTTATCATTGCCGACATCGGTGCGAATTTCGATGGCAGTTTTGAGAAAGCAAAAAAGCTTGCCTGGGCGGTGAAGGAGGCGGGCGGTGACGTCGTCAAAATACAGAGCTTTCTTGCGCCCAAAATCGTGTCCGGCAGAGGTTTTTCCTCCATGAAGCTTCAAGGTATTCACGGCAAGTGGGGAAAGCCGGTCAGCGAAGTGTTCAAAGCGGCCGAATTCCCCCGAAAGTGGCACAAGAAATTTTTCGATTACTGCAGAGAAATAGGCATCGGTGTTTCATCTTCGCCGTACGATTTCGAGGTGGTAGATTTAATGGAAGAGCTTGGAGCGTCTTTTTACAAAATCGGCTCCGGTGACATTACGTGGCATGAAATAATCGAATACATCGCAAAAAAGGGCAAGCCAGTGATTCTCGCAACCGGCGCAAGCACCCTTGCGGAAGTGGATGAAGCGGTACAGGTAATCGAAAAAACCGGCAACCACAATCTGGCGCTCTTGCAATGCGTCACCAATTACCCATCGAAAATTGAAAGCGCCAATTTGAGAGTTATAGATACGTATAAACAGGCATTCGGCTGTATTGTCGGTTATTCTGACCATACACTCGGCGATACGGTCGTTCTAGGTTCTATAGCTTTGGGAGCTAAGGTCATAGAAAAGCATTTCACTTTAAATAAAAATGACGCCGGTCCAGACCACCCTCATTCCATGGAGCCGGCTGAATTCGCGCTCATGGTAAAAAGAATACGCGACATGGAAAAGGCGCTCGGCTCCTCTCGTAAGGAGGTCGCGACAGAAGAGTCGGAAACAGTAATTGTCCAACGCCGCTCACTGTATGCCCGAAAGAACATAAGGAAAGGAGCTAAGCTCAGTCGTTCCGACATCGTCGAACTAAGGCCCGCTCTCGGTATTCTGCCGAAATTAAAAAACGCGGTACTCGGCAGGAGAGCGAAGAAGGATATACAAGCTCTCGAGCCGCTTCATTTTGAAGATCTCCAATGACAGATTTTGAAAAAAGTTTGGCTCTGGTTTTGTCGGGCGAAGAAGGGAAAGCGGACGCCATTATCCTGCTTCAGGGGGACGGCTATGCTAGAGCGCCTCACGCTGTTCGTCTTTTTAAGCGGGGTCTTGCTCCTCGAGTAGTGATTCTTGCCGGAATAAATAATAAAACCGGCGGAGGTTTTTATGATTTGCCCGACACAGTTTCGGAACTCGGAGTGCCGAAGGGCAAGATACTCGTTATCCGAGAAGGTGCCAGCACCAAAGAAGAAGCGGGTCTCGTTATTGACATGGCGCAGAAAAAAGGATGGAAGAAAATTATTATTGTTACTTCCCCTTATCATCAGCTTCGCGCGTTTCTTACATACTTGAAGACGGTAGATGACAGGAAAGCGTCTCTCAAGATTATAAATTCGGCAGCCAGAGGACTCCCCTGGTTTGAAGCAAATCCGTGGGGCAGGCGTTTTGATCTGCTTTCTGTCGAAAAGAAAAAAATAGAAAAATACGCGGCCGAGGGGGACATCGCCACATTTGGACGTTTAATCGAATACTATCGCCAGCATGACGGAAATTGAGAAAGCAAGAAAGATAATGGGGAAAAACATTATTGGGCCGGAGGAGCTTAAGGCCGTGCCTAGGCTTGCAGTACAAATTCCTGCTTCGGTGTCATTGGTGCCGTATGACGCCAATCTCCTCAAACGTCTATCTGAAAGCCATCTTTTGATTTTTTTCACCCGGGAACACGCGGACGGTTCGCCTTTGACAATCATGTCTCTCCGCTCGCGCTTTGGTATAGATCCAGAAGCAAGTGAACCCTGTTTTTACAATCAAGATTGGTACATACGGGAGGATTTTGCCACTAAAGCGATGCTTAAGAACCGATGGTATCTCATTAGAAAAGATGTCGATCCGAAAAGCCGCGCGAAGTTACCCGAAGATATAAAAAAAAGTTTTAGCCTAAACGAGAAATTTCCCTCGGCAATTCTAACTGCTTATGCATTTTTCGCTTACCATCTTTTGACAGGAAAGAAGATCTGGGAGGACGACTTTGTTTGGACTTCCGACGCCGACCATAACGGCGACCGCATTTATGTCGGTAGATATAAAGACCTCGAAGGTGTGAATAAAAATGGATTCAATATCCACCGTCATCTTCGCATTAGAAAAATGTACGGCGCCGCTCCATTGCTTCAATGAATCAGAACAATGTTTTTTACAAAAGCGAGGGGGATCAGTGGTTCAAACGCAACGAGGCCGTTTTGCTGTTCAGAAATCAGAATTATGATTGGCCGATTAAACTTATTAGAAAGCATAAAATAAAACCACAAAAAGTACTAGAGATAGGCGCCGCCAACGGATGGCGGTTGGCTGAGATAAAAAAACTATATGGTCGTACAAGATGCGTAGGGGTAGAGCCGTCGGCAAAGGCGGTGTGGGCGGGCAGAAGGAATTTTCCTCAAATAAAAATGCTTCGCGGCCTGTCGTCTGACTTGCCGGTCAAGGGAACGTTTGATTTGGTCATTGTGAACTACGTTCTGCACTGGGTTGACCGCGCGCTTCTATTTAAGACATTTTCCGAAATTGACCGCGTGCTCGCCGACGACGGGTATCTTATAGTGAGCGATTTTTATCCTTCGGTGGCGACATCGAATTTGTATCATCACATTAGGGGCGGCAAAGTCCGCACCTATAAACAGAATTACGCCGAGGTTTTTACGATGTCAGTCATTTACAAAGAGCTGGAAAAAGTAATATTTGACCATTCTACCAAGCAATCAAAGAAGATAAGCCCCTCGGATGAGACAGGATTTGCCGTACTTCTTAAAAAATCGCTTCGGAATCATTACAAAACCGGTAAAAGAAAATGAAAAATAAATCACAAAAACTTTGGCACGAAGCAAAGAAAATAATTCCGGGCGGAAGCCAGCTACTGTCCAAACGTTCCGAGATGTTTCTGCCCGGCGGGTGGCCGTCCTATTATAAACAGGCGAAGGGGATTGAAGTTGTTGATTTGGACGGGAATCGCTATCTTGATTTTTCTACTATGGGTGTTGGAAGCTGTATCCTCGGCTACGCGGACAAAGACGTAAACCGCGCAGTGAAGTTGGCGATAGATAAGGGTTCTATGTCAACGCTTAATTGTCCGGAAGAAGTGGAATTGGCGGAGCTACTCTGCTCCCTTCACCCGTGGGCGCACATGGTGAGATTCGCTCGGACGGGCGGTGAGGCAATGGCGGTAGCCGTGCGCATCGCGCGCGCGCATACCGGCAAAGACAAAATCGCTTTTTGCGGGTATCATGGGTGGGGCGATTGGTACCTTTCGGCCAACCTAGGCGACCGGAAAAATCTTGATGAGCATTTGCTCAAAGGACTCAAACCCGCCGGCGTGCCAAGGGCGCTTAAAAGAACGGCGCTTCCGTTTTCCTATAACCGCATAGAAGAGCTTGAGAAAATTATCGCCAAGGAAAAGAACATCGGCGCGATTGTCGTTGAGACCATGCGGCATCAGGAACCCAAAAAAGAATTCCTTAAAAAAGTGGCGGCCATCGCAAAGCGCATCGGCGCCGTGCTGATTTTTGACGAGATTTCCATCGGGTGGCGCCTTACGGTCGGCGGCGCGCATGTACTCTACGGCGTCAATCCTGATATCGCAGTCTTTGCGAAGGCGATGAGCAACGGCTTCCCCTGCGCCGCAATCATCGGGAAGCGGGCCGTTATGGAATCGGCGCAAAAGACCTTCATTTCCAGCACATACTGGACTGACAGGGTTGGTCCCGCTGCGGCGCTCGCTACCATCAAAAAACTAAAGGAAGGGAAAGTTCCCGCTCATTTGAAGCACATCGGGAAAGCTATAGGCGATGGCTGGAAACGGCTTGCGAAGAAGCATACTCTCGATATCACCATACTTGGACCAGAAGCGCTCATTACTTTCGCGCTGAATTATGGGGAAAGAAGTCAGGCGCTTCGCACCCTCTTCACGCAGGAAATGCTCGCGCGCGGATATCTTGCCGGCGCGAGCGTCTATGTTTCGTACGCCCATAAGGAGAGACATGTGGCGCGCTACCTTAAAGCCGCGGATGCGGTCTTTGGGATATTAAAGAAAGCTCTCGGAAGCGCATCTGTTACCTCATTTTTGCACGGTGAAGTGGCGCATTCGGGTTTTAGGCGGCTCACCTAGCATTTCACATGATTGTCGCTATCATTCAAGCTCGCATGGGGTCTTTGCGCCTTCCGGGCAAAGTGTTGAAGAAGGTTTTGGGAAAGACACTTTTAGAACATCTTATCCTACGGGTGAAGCGAGCGCGCGGACTGGACAAAATTATTGTCGCGACAACGACAAGCAAGAAAGACGCGCCGATTGCAACACTCGCCACGCGATGCGGCGTCGGCTGTTTTCGCGGTTCGGAGAATGATGTGCTCGATAGATATTACCAATCGGCCAAAAAGGCACGAGCAAAAACAGTTGTCCGTCTTACCGGCGACTGTCCTCTCATGGACCCAAAGGTGATTGACCAGTGCGTTGATTTCTTTGTGAAGAATGATTGTGATTACATAAGTAACGTTGAACCCCCCACGTTTCCCGACGGCATGGATGTAGAAGTATTTTCGTTCGCGGCTTTGGAGACGACATGGCGGGAAGCCGCGCTCCCTTCCGAGAGGGAACATGTTACGCCGTACATGAGGCATTCGGGAAAGTTCCGAACCAAAAATCTGCGGAATAGCATCAATCTCTCCAGCGTGCGGCTTACCGTGGATGAGAAGCGCGACGTGATTTTAATTAAAAAACTGATGAATTTTTTCATGAAGCAAAGGAACCTTGACTTCGGTTTAAAAGAAATTACCGCTTTGTGGAAAAAGACCCCCGGTTTTTTTCTCGATAACCAAAACATCAAACGGAATGAAGGATACTTGAAATCTCTTATGGAAGATACGAACACCGCTTCGTCTAGTATGCATGTACTTCTTTTGGGGAGCGACAATCCGGAATGCGAAAAACTGTTACGTCTTCTCCAATCCTCGGGAGAAAAGGTACATTTTACGCGCGACAAACAAACACCAGAGAAAGTTCACGCCTTTGCCCCCGATATCATCATAAGCTACAATCATGCGTTTATCCTGAAGCCAGATATTTTAACTATTCCAAGACTCGGCACGATCAACCTCCACATAAGCTACTTGCCATGGAATAGAGGGGCTGACCCGAATCTATGGAGTCATCTCGAGCAAACACCGTCTGGAGTAAGCATCCATTATATCGATGAGGGGGTCGACACCGGAGATATCATAGGACAAAGGGAAGTAAAATTCTCAAAGAGCGACACCCTGAAAACATCATACGCTATACTGCACGAGGAGATTCGGCATTTGTTCGAAAAATTGTGGCCTCGCATCAAAACAGGTACCGCACCGCGTGTTAAGCAAATTGGTACGGGGACGGTGCATTGGATGAAAGACAAGGAACGATTCGCGGGTCTTTGGCGAGAGAAAGGATACGATACTCCCATAAGAGAACTTTCCGCCCGCTCTATACGCCATAAAGAAAGACATTTATGATACCTCCTTTTTTTTGCATACATCGCCGGAGGATTGGGCGAGGACAACCGACATTCATCGTCGCGGAGCTTTCCGGCAATCACCATCAAAGATATGAGGAGGCCGTTCGCTTGGTGAAAGCCGCGAAAAAAGCTGGCGCGGACGCGGTGAAATTGCAGACCTACACGCCGGATACCATCACGCTCAATTCCGACAGAAAATGGTTTCGCGTGGGCGGAAGAAAGAACCCAAAGAATTGGAAGGGAAAGACGCTCTATGAATTGTACAAAGAAGCTTACACGCCGTGGGAGTGGCAGCCGAAGCTAAAGCGCCTCGCGGACAAGCTCGGCATCATTCTCTTTTCCACGCCGTTTGATGAAACCGCAGTGGACTTTTTAGAAGCGATGCATGTTCCGTGCTATAAAATCGCCTCGTATGAAGCGACTGATGTTATCCTGCTCCGAAAAGTGGCAAAGACCGGAAAGCCGGTGATTATGTCCGTTGGCCACGCCACCGCGTCGGAGATAAGATTCGCGCTTCACACACTCCGTCGTTTCGGCGCGAAAGATATTGCCATGCTTCATTGCGTAACAGGTTACTCAAGCAATCCGCGCCTTGAGGACATGCATCTTTCGACCATTGCCGATATAAAAAAGCGATTCAAGATGGTAGCCGGATTCTCCGATAACAATGCCGGCATAGATATTCCACTCATGGCGGTAAAGGCGGGAGCATCCATTATAGAAAAGCACCTTACGCTTGATAGAAAACAAGGCGGTCCCGACGCGCGATTTTCTCTTGAGCCGAAGGAACTCAAGACAATGGTGCAATCCATTCGCCGCGGCGAAGAAGGAAATGCAAAACAAATTAGACAAGCTCTCGGCGCGGTTTCCTATGGCCCCGCGAATGCTACGGAAGAGTACAACAAACGCTTTCGCCGCTCTCTTTTTTCGGGCAAGGACATCAATGACTCGCCAGAACTCCCTGCCTTCCTAGGCAGGGATGAATGGCGGGTCAGCGAAAGGGGTCGGGGAAACTGTAGTTTCCCCGTGGAGGAGAGCAGTGAGCGAGTCTGCGAACGAGCGTTGAGAACCGAGGGTTCTTAAAGGAAACTCCGCTCGCCGAACGCCCTGTGCTCCTGCACAGGGATAGGACGAGCGGAGTTTACAAAAGGGGAGCTCTTTACCAAAGAAAATGTAAGGGATGTCCGGCCCGCGTTCGGTCTTCCGACCAAATATTTTGATGAGGTGATTGGGAAACACGCGGCCATTGACATTCCTTTCGCCACCCCGCTGTCGTGGGAGATGATTAAGTAAGAATTGCTTTAATTAACCCAGATGTATCTTAAACTAAGCAAAGCACAGTACACAAAATCCAAACAAAACATCAATCTTCAAAACACAAAAGGCGTTTGTGCGGCCTTTTGACGCACGGTGTTTTGTTTGGGTTTTTGGACATTGTGTTTTGGGTACTGCCCGAAGTTAAATTCATTTCCAATTTTTTAACTTGCCATCGAATAGCTCTATGATACTATAATCGTCTATGACTACCGTTGATCGCACTCTTCTTTGGGTAACTCGCGGAGGCGTCTTCCTTATTCCTTTTGTGCCGCTCATCGTCGCGTCGCCGCTTTTTTTCCCGTTTATCACCGGCAAGGCCTTTACCTTTAGAATCGTCATTGAACTCATCTTTGCCTGTTACCTTCTCCTTGCTCTCCGGCAACCGGAGTTCCGGCCGAAGAAGTCTCTCCTTCTATGGGGCGTTGGAGCGTTCCTTTTCGTCGTATTTCTCGCCGATCTTTTCGCGGTAAATCCGTTCAAGGCCTTCTGGAGCAACTTTGAGCGTATGGAGGGCTTCATCACGCTCATCCACTTAGGCGCGTATTTTCTTATAGCGTCCGCGGTCTTGAACACCGAGCGCCTCTGGCACCGCTTCTTTGCCACCTCCGTTGGCGTTTCGGCGTTCCTCGGCATCTACGGCCTGCTGCAGCTTGCCGGGAAAATTGTGATTAATCAGGGGGGCGTGCGCCTTGACGGCACGTTCGGCAACGCGGCGTATTTTGCCGGCTACATGCTTTTCCACATTTTTCTCACCCTTTTTCTCATCTGTCGGCATCGTCTGAACCCTGGACTCAAGTGGCTGTATGGCGCCGCGCTCTTGCTGCAAGCATTCACGCTCGTTTTTACCGCAACGCGCGGAGCCGCACTCGGACTTTTGGGCGGCCTTGTGCTTTCGCTTCTGCTCGTTGCTCTTTTTGAAAGAAATAACCCGCGGATTCGAAAGGGCGCCATTGGCGTTTTTGCGGCGCTCATGCTTTTTGTACTCGGCTTTTACGCGGCCCGCGACGCTGATTTCATAACAAACAATCCCGCGCTGACTCGTTTTGCCTCAATTTCAACAAGCGACGCGGGTCCGCGCCTTATGGTCTGGGGCATGGCCTTTCAGGGTTTCAAAGAAAACCCAATATTGGGCTGGGGACAGGAGGGCTTCAATTTTGTCTTCAACAAATACTACAACCCGGACATGTGGAGTCAGGAGCAATGGTTTGATAGAACCCACAACATTTTCTTTGATTGGCTCATTGCGGCCGGGCTTTTGGGACTTCTCTCGTACCTCTCGCTTTTTTTCTTTCTGCTCTGGTATCTGTGGAAGGGCGCGCCGCAGGATGGGAGTACGCCATTGTCACTCCCCGAAAAGAGCGTCCTTACGGGACTTCTTGCCGCGTACTTCGTGCACAACTTTTTCGTGTTTGACAATCTCGTAAGCTACATTTTGTTTTTCTCGCTACTTGCATACGTGCACGCGCGGTTCGGAAAGGCCGCTCCTTCGCTCCAAGGATTTTCCGCGCTGCAAAGCGAACCGGCGCGCTACATTGCCGCGTCGGTGCTTGTCGTACTGCTTGGGAGCGGCGTGTACGTTTTGAACATTCGCCCTTTTGGAGTGGCGCGTAATCTCATTGAAGGACTCAAACCGCAAACCGCAGGCATCACGGAAAATCTTGCATTCTACAAAAAAGCGTTTGCGCAGGAAACCATTGGCACGCAGGAAGTAGCCGAGCAGGCGATGCAGATTGCCATAACGGTCGCGGGCGCGGCGCAAGTCCCAACGGAAGTGAAAACGGAATTTATCACGCTTGCCATCGAGGCGATGAATCGGGAAATCGCACGCTCCCAAAACGACGCGCGGCTGTACATGTTCATCGGCGGATTCCTCAATCGCCTGGGGCGCTTTGCCGAAGCTCTGCCACACCTCGAAAAAGCACACGCGCTTTCCCCGAATAAGCAAACCATCGCGTTTGAGCTGGCTAACACGTACTTGGCGACCGGAAAGAATGCGGAAGCGTTTGAGCTTCTTAAGAAGGCTTTCGAGAGCGCTCCGGAATTCACCGGGGCCCGCGTCGCTTTTGCAGTTTCCGCCATCTATGCGGGAAAGTTCGAGATTCCTCTGCAACTGTTCGCTTCAACAACGGCACTAAACGTGTTGACTGACGACCGGTTGGTGAAAGCGTATTTTGATGCAAAGGAATACCAAGTAGTTATATCACTTCTTTCTCTTCGCCTGGAAGCGGAACCCGGTAATCCGCAAACGCATGTGTCTATCGCCGCGGCGTATCTTTCTGCCGGCAATCGTGGCGAAGCAATCAGTCATCTTAAGAAAGCGATTGAACTCAATCCGGAATTTAAACAGCAGGGAGAGTTTTACATCAGCGAAATACAGGCGGGGCGCAATCCATGAACTATGAAGTATGATTTATGAATTACGAATAAAAGTTTTCTTTCTCCTCTCTTATTTTCATACTTCATACTTCATATTTTATTTCTTCCCATGTTCGGCATTTTTTTGCTCGCCTCGGGCGCGTTTTTCAGCGAAGTCGGGGTTTCGCTCGGCAAGGAAGAGGTCGCGCGCCGGAAAGAAAATATCTACACGTACGGCTTTTTAAGTCTTTTTCTAAGTACCCTTGCCTTTTTCGTCATTGTGCTCCTGCGCGGAAAGTTTCTATTCTCCCTCGAATCCCTCCCGACGCTTTCCCTTCGCATTGGTCTTGAAATTCTACAGGCCTACGTTTCTATCCGCGCCATCACCACCGCCGACCGGAGCACCTTCGGATTTCTTCGGGTGCTCACCATTCCGCTTCTTCTTTTGGTTGACCTTGCGCTCGGATATTCGCTTGCAATCAATCAAATCATCGGTTCGGGAATTCTGACCCTTAGTATTTTGTTCCTCTTCCTCAATCACGGCCTCCGTTCAAAGGGAATCGGACTCGTTCTGTTTTCCGCTGTCAATGCCGTTATCCTCATTTCTCTTTTTAAATACGACATCACTTATTATAACTCCGTGGAGGTTGAGCAGGGGATTATTCAGGTGATTCTCCTCATCTTTTTTGCTCTCATGGCGTGGAAAACCACAGAACGAAATCCCCTACAACTTCTTCGCAACCCCCGCTTCTTATTCCAATCGCTCTCCCAAGCGATTGCCGGAGTACTGGTGAGCTTCGGGTACCTCTTTGTCCCAGCATCGGTCGCCGCGAGCGTTGAACGCTCCACCGCCGTTTTCTTTTCGCTCGTTTCCGGCAACCGTTATTTCCACGAGAAGAAATTCGCGCAAAAATTGCTCGCGTTCCTGCTCTTGGCCCTCGGTTTTGCTTTTTTGGCAGGATTGTGGAGCTAACAAACACGGCGGAACCGCTTCACTGCCCGCCTTTCCTTTTTTGGCGTTCTCACTTTAGCAATAGTATGCTATAGCATACTATTGCTAAAGGTATATAAAGAACTTGGACATTTCATTTTTTCTGGTACACTGAACCTATGAACAATCTGACGCTTACACTAAAACCCAAACGAAATGCCGCGAAGAAAATCATTGTTGAAATGGACGCGGATAGATTAGAGCGGCTTGCCGCCAATTTTGGCATGTTTAATCCTGATTTTCTTGCAAGCGTTAAGCGTGCTGAACGAGATTATGAAGCCGGAAGAATTCGGGAAATCCACTCTCTTCGTGAACTCATTGGATAGCCGCACTGGTATATGCCCCCCTTCTTGTTTCGGAGGAATTTGAACGCCGGTTCGCAGAGTTACCGATATTGATACAGAAGAAAGCGGCAAAACAACAGGCAATCTTTTCTCGTAATCCATTTCACCCGTCTCTCAATTCAGAAGAAATCGCACCGAAAGAAAGGGCGATTTGGACATTTCGCGTTGACCGGAAATATCGGATAGCGTTCCGTTTTGTTGACGGGAGAACGGTACTTCTCCTCACCGTCGGCCCGCATGACTGGATTTACAAACTCTTTCGGTAAGGGTTGAAAACCATGCAGTTGCGCGTCGCTACTTTGCCAGTAACTCTCCACACCTGCCGAAAAATCCTTAATTCTCGGTGCAGTTTTTCGTCTCAGTTTGTCATTCCCGCGCAAGCGGGAATCTAGAAGATCGTTGCAAATACTGGATTCCCGCTTGCGCGGGAATGACAGAGGTGTGGACACTTACACCCAAGGTCCTTGATTTATCTCCATGAGTGTGGTATCCTGCCCGCAGGTTCTTTGAGATGCTTTAGTCACAAAGAAAGACTTCACACAGCAATTCCGACATACAGAAATAAATATGAACAGCAAAGCAGAGGCAGAACAAAATTACTGGACCGCATCGGCCCAGAGCTTCAAGTGGCAGGTCAAAAGCCGGACGGTACAGGTGAGCGACAAAGACATTACGGAGATTCCCTTGGGCTTTCAACCCTTCGGCATCTCGTCGCGCGGCGACATGATTCTCATCACGGATTTCTTCGCGCCCGCGGTGTGCATGAACCGTGTAACGGTAGACGGCAACACGCTCCGATTTGAGGTGGCGTGGATCCATGGCGCATGGAATGGCATCACACGGTGCCGCGGCGGGTTTCCTGACATGGATTACCCGAGTGGGGCGAACCGATGCGTTACCGCGTTTTTCGCACCCGACGGCACATCTGTGTGCATCGGGAGAATACATCGGGATTTTTTCCTGCTCTCCCCGGAGGACAACGCGCAGTGGCGCCTCAAGACGCGGATTTCCTTGCCAGAGTGCACCGACTTTCCGCTCGTTCACTCCGCAACTCTTAATGGCAACCTGCTCCTCACGGTGGAATCAGACGCCGCAATGAACAAGTGGCGTCTCGCATCGTATCTGTGGCACGAGGGACATGATTTGGCGGCTCATTCGCCCAAGTTTGAGCTTGCGGACCTACGGGATATTTCGCGATTTCACTACGGCATTGCCTACCTGCATGGTGAGCCAGTGACGGTCTCAAGCTCCCACTCGGTGCGCGGAGAGAACGCGACGAGTCCGGGAATCTATGTTGGCGGAAAGCTCACGGTATCCGGAATTATAGGCAGTGGCATTTGCGTGCTCCCGAATGGAGCCGCGCTTGTCGCCGCTTACGAGCAGGAAGAAGAGGAAGCCCACAAGGGAAATCCGGGCAAACTCATCTATGTTCCCCCCGCACTCCTGCAGTACGAGTGACGGTATAGTTTAGACGCTTGTGTGATTGGTTGTTTCTACAGCCAATTTGCACAAGCGTTTTTTTGTACCTAATGGGGTGGAATTCAGTCAATTCTGACTTTGCGTTCCCTTCACTATATTTTTATCTATCGGTTTCTATTTTTAGCAGAGTTATCAATTTCTTGGAGGGGGGCCTTGCGCTCCTTCTTATAGTATGCTATTGTGTTTTTAGCTATCTTGCTGTTTGACAGACAAGACGCTCAGTCGCTGTAAACCTATTCCGAGTTCAATTATGCCAAACACTATACCAGATACGATATCAGACACACTATTCCAAGTCTTTTACCGGTGTAAGAATTGTGGGGAAAAATTCTCTACCGGAGGCCCAATCAGCTTGCTCGAAGGAGGAGGCAGTCTCCAAGATGTGCTAGAGTCAGGGCACACCGTGCTTCATGACTGTGCAGGTGGGGAGAGGGCACTTGCCAAGCCTATCAGTGTAAGGGAAGCAGGTACCCGGGAGGTACCAAGAAGTCTGGGGTATATTTCACGACTGGCCGTCTCGACGGCGTGAGGCGAGATGTTGGGTCTTATAGACGCTTGTGTGATTGGTTGTTTCTACAGCCAATTTGCACAAGCGTTTTTTTGTATATAGTATGAGGTTACAAGATGAAAATATGTGAATCTGTTTCTCTTAAAGGATTGACGACACTTAAGATTGGCGGTGTTGCCCGTTACTTTTGCCGCGTGAGAAACGAACACGAGCTTCAAACAGCGCTCCAATTTTCCAAGAAAAAAGAAGTTCCGCTTATTATACTCGGCGGCGGCTCCAATGTGCTTCTCTCCGACGGGAGCATCAGCGCACTGGTGGCAAAAATAGACATTAAAGGAATTGAGTGGAGGGAGAGTAAACATTTTGTCCATGTTCTCGTCGGGGCGGGAGAGAGTTGGGACACGCTCGTAGAGAAGGCGGTCAAGAAAGGACTTTGGGGCATAGAAAATCTCTCCGGCATTCCCGGAACGGTCGGCGCGGCTCCGATACAAAACATCGGAGCGTACGGCGCGGAAATCAAAAATACGCTGAAGTGGGTTAAAGTGCTTGATACAAAAACAGGAAAGTCCAGAAGACTTTCAAACAAAAAGTGTGAGTTCGGTTATCGCGACAGCATTTTCAAACATCCGAAAGGAAAAGCGCTTATCATAACTCATGTAGCTCTGCGGCTCAAAAAAAGCGGCACACCCAATCTTGTATATAAAGACCTCAAAGAGAGATTTAAGATTTATGATTTAGGATTTAAGAATAAGAAAAGAGAGTTAACCCCGGCGGTTATACGAAAGGCAGTGATTGGGATTCGGTCAAAAAAGTTTCCGGACTTGCGGGAGTGCGGCACTGCGGGCTCATTTTTCAAAAATCCCATTATCCCAAAGACGCAGTTTGATGCGCTAAAAAAGAGATATCCCGCCCTCCCCGGCTTTCCCCTAACCGCGGATGAACGCGGATATGAAGATATGCGGATAAACGCGGATGCGGACGAATCGTTAAGGATTATTAAGGATAAAGGATTAAAGATTAAAATCCCTCTCGCCTGGCTTCTGGACAATGTGTGCGGTCTGAAAGGATTCCACAAAGGAAATGTGGCACTTTTTGAAAGGCAGCCAATCGTGCTTGTAAACACAGGAGGCGCGAGCGCCGATGAGATAAAGAAATTCGCCGAGAAGATAGTCTTGCGTGTCCGAAAAGAAACTGGCATTGATATCGAGTGGGAGGTGCAGAAAATTTACTAGAACTTTACCATACATTTGGCGAGAGTTGCTTGCACTACTATACTCCAAAGTATGATAGTACGACTTAACTTCTGGTTGGAGTGTGAAGTAAAGACTTTCAGTAAGCAGGCGAGCGGAACTTCTAAACTTCCGACTGCTCCGTTGTCCACAGTTTGGTTGAAAAGACGGTTGTGCGCTCGCGTGCGCATGCGATAATAAAGCAGGTCGAACTGTTTTCTCATTGCAAGCTAATTGAAGAAAAGAAAAATGGGTGCGTGATGTTCTCGATTCCAACCGTACAGATTCTTTTCTTTCCAAAGAAGTGGCAAAAAAGAAACGTCGCAAGGCGGCAAAGAAGACCAAGAAACGCAAGGGTTCAGGGCGCCGCTGACATCAAAAAGCTCTCCGATGAAAGTCGGAGAGCTTTTTGATGTCAGGATTGGCCTTTGTTACGGATAAAGGATTAAAGATTAAGGATTCATTTTGTGCTAGTATAGCCCCATGTTTGAACGATTAAAAAACCTGCTTGGAGACAACAGCGCAGCCAAATTGAGGCCGTTGTACGCAACTGTCGCAAAAATAAACAGTCTTGAAGCGAGTATAAAGGAACTCTCTTTTTCAGCTCTCAAGGAAAAGACCGCCGCGCTCAAAGAGAGACTCTCAAAGGGAGAAGTGCTTGACGAGATTCTGCCGGAAGCGTTCGCGCTCGTTCGGGAGTCTGCGCGCCGGACTTTGGGCGAGCGGCATTTTGATGTTCAACTTCTTGGCGGTCAAGTGCTGCACAACCGAGGCATCGCGGAAATGCGCACTGGAGAAGGTAAAACTCTGGTTGCGACACTGCCCTCATATCTAAACGCGCTTGAGGGAAAAGGCGTACACATCGTCACCGTCAACGATTACCTTTCAAGAAGAGACGCGGTATGGATGGGGCAGATACATCACCTGCTTGGACTGTCGGTGGGTGTAATTAACCATGATTCGTCGTTTCTGTATGACCCGTTGCATAAAACACAAAGCACAGAATCACAAATCCCAAACAAAACACAAACTGTACAAAGCACAAAAGAAAAAGACGCGCTGGATGTAAAGCGCGATGAACTCGGAAGTTTCAAGGTCGTGCACGAATTTCTGAAGCCGTGCACACGGCACGAAGCCTACGCCGCCGACATAACCTATGGCACCAACAATGAATTTGGTTTTGACTATCTTCGCGACAATCTGGAATATTCTCCCGACCGACTGCGCCAGCGTGATTTCAACTACGCGATTGTGGACGAGATTGACTCCATTCTTATCGATGAGGCGCGGACGCCATTGATTATCTCCGCGCCAACCGGAGATTCCGAAGACCTCTATGCCAAGTTTGCGCAAATTGTCCGGGTGTTAGAAAAAGACGCGGACTTTACCGTGGATGAAAAACAAAAAGCCATCCAGCTCACTCCGGCGGGCATCGAAAAAGCAGAGAAAGCGCTGGGCATGGACAATCTTTATACGGAAAAGGGCGTTAAATACGTGCATCACCTCGAAACGGCGGTGCGTGCCAAAGCGCTTTTCCATCTGGACAAAGAATACGTCGTGCGAAATGGCGAGATTGTGATTGTTGACGAATTTACCGGCCGCATGATGCCGGGACGTCGCTGGAGCGAAGGGCTTCACCAGGCGATTGAGGCGAAAGAGGGCGTAAAAATTCAGAAAGAATCCCGCACGTTCGCATCCATCACCTTTCAAAATTACTTCCGCATGTATAAGAAACTTGCGGGCATGACGGGCACAGCCAAAACCAGCTCCGAAGAATTCTTCAAAGTATACGGTCTTGATGTGGTTTCCATTCCGACCAACCAACCTATCGCGAGAGCAGATCGAAACGACCAGATATTTCAAACGGAGAAAGGGAAGTTCAAAGCTATCGCGAGAAAGGTCGCGGAGCTCCATAAAAAAGGCCAGCCGGTGCTCATTGGCACAGTTTCAATTGAAAAAAATGAAGTACTCTCGGAATACCTCCGCTCCGTCGGTGTGCCGCATGAAATGCTGAATGCCAAGAACCACGAACGGGAAGGTGAGATCATCGCGCAAGCGGGAAGGCGAGGCGCGGTAACGGTTGCCACCAACATGGCCGGGCGCGGCGTGGACATCAAGCTTGGCGGGAACCCGCCCAAAAGAGAGGAAGCGGAGGCGGTCAAATCGGTTAGCGGGCTCTTTGTGCTTGGCACGGAGCGGCACGAAGCGAGGCGCATTGACAACCAACTGCGCGGACGCTCCGGCAGGCAAGGCGACCCGGGCGAAACACAATTTTTCGTATCAATGGAAGACACGCTCATGCGCGTGTTCGCCGCCGACACCATCAAAAACATGATGGGGCGTTTCGGCATACCCGAAGACGAGCCGATTGAGAACCGCATCATCACCCGTTCGCTTGAGACCGCGCAGACCAAAATAGAGGGCTTCAATTTTGACGCGCGCAAACACGTGCTTGAGTACGACAACGTGCTCAATCACCAACGCTCCGTCATCTATGAGCGTCGAAGGAAGATACTCCTCGGCGGCGAGGCGGCAGTAAACGAGTATCTTTCAGGACTCTCCAATTCCTCCTTAGAAAAAGGGGCAGTCGAGTCTTCAAGGTCGGGGGATGTTTCCCCCCTAGCAAAGGGGGTGGCACATTCTGATGTGTCGGGGGTTGTGAATCTTGCCCACATCATTGCTTCAAAAAAACAGCAGCTCGGCGCTGACTTCTATCCGGCTATCCAACGGCTTATTCTCCAGACCATCGACCTCTTTTGGGTTGAGCATCTGGAGGTCATGGATTATCTTCGCGGAAGCGTGAACCTGCGCGCCTATGGCCAGCGTGACCCGCTTGTGGAATACAAAAAGGAGGGGCTGCGTATGTTTAAGGAAATGGAAGAAAATATCGTGGCGCAGATAATGAATATTCTGCCGCGGGTAGGGGGGGTGATTATGGCACCCGAGCAAGTGCGTTTGCAAGAAGTGCACGAACAGGCGCAGCTTATCGGAAGCGGCGACGAAGAATCGGACGCCAAGCATCACGGCAATGTCGTGCAAGGTTCGACCTTAAATCTTGGAAAAGGTCGAACCTTGGATGGTAAAAAAATTGGCCGAAACGACCCCTGCTGGTGCAGAGCAGTGAATCCAAACACAGGTAAAGTGTACAAATACAAACAGTGCGGCCTTATTAACGCCCCGCATCACCGCAAATTATAGCAGAGTCCTCCGTTGCTTCACTTTACTTGGGTAAAGAGTATCCTGTGAGGAGAAATAAAGAGAGTGTCATGGGCAATGAGGATAAAGAAATATGGGAAACATCGAGCAGAAAATACAAAAGATTGAAGAACGAAATCAGAGAGTAGAAATTGACAAGGCATGGGAGATTAGCTGGACGAGGCGGGTTTTACTCATGATATTTACCTATATCGCAATCGGAGCGTATATGTGGGCAATCGAAATTGCGCAACCTTGGTTGAATGCAGTAATCCCCACTGCGGCGTTTATGCTTTCAACGCTCACTATGCCACTGTTCAAGAAATTATGGCTTAAACGCAAAGATAAAGATAAGTTTCCGCCGAATAGAAAACACTGAAATTTACATTGTTTTGCTCCACTTTACTTGGGTAAAGTGGAGCAGTATGGACGGGGTTAACATTGTTTTTGAGGTAAAAAATATGAAAATAAGAGGAATTGATTTTGTGTTTTTGAATGTGTCGGATTTCAAGAAATCCCTGCGTTTTTACAAAGACATACTCGGACTCAAGAAGACAAGCGAATACAAGAATATGTGGGCGGAGTTTGACGTCGGTAATGTGACACTCGCCATAGGTACCTACGGGAAGGGACCGAGTGCTAGGAATCGTAAAAACAGCACATCCGTCGCACTTGCTGTCAATGATGTCGCGGAAGCGGTTAAGGAGCTCAAGAAAAGGGGGGTTAAAATTGTACAGCCGCTTCAAGAGCACGGCGTTTGCTACATGGCGATAATTGCCGACCCCGACGGGAACGAACTCATTTTGCACAAACGCAAAGACGGCACGGTCGGATAGGCAAGACAGACCTTTCTGATATTCTCAAGAATATCAGAATAGATGAAAAGCGCTAAAAGAGATACGCAATGACAGATAGCCCACTATATCGTACGACAACATGAAGAATGGAAAGACAATCACCATCTGCTCTAGCGCGTCATTTTATCGGCAGGTGCTTGAAGCGGAGGAAAAACTGCGGAGCGCCGGATTTAACGTGCTCATTCCGGACACCGCGCGCCGCATGCAGCAAAGCGGCAACTTCGAGGTTTCAGCATACAAAACGTGGTACTCGAACGACAGTCATTGGGGCAAAAAAACAGAACTCATGAAAAACCACTTTGCGAAGGTAATGGAAGGCGACGCGATGTTGGTGCTCAACTTCGAGAAGAACTGTGTTGTCGGATACATTGGCGGAAATGTACTCATGGAGATGGTGCTCGCTTTTCATTATCAAAAGCCTATTTATGTGCTTTACCCCGTTGATGCGACGTTGCCTTTGTACGAGGAAGTCCTGGGCATGCGCCCCATCTTTCTCAACGGAATCCTTGAAAAGATATGGCGATGAGAAGAGATTTACCCTCATGTCGTATGTGGAATACCCCGCGCTCCGCGCAGAGTTTCCCCTCTTCTGCCGCAGGGTTTAATGCCTCGCAGTCAAGATGTGGAAGACTGCCTGCCGCCATCCTCTCCTGTTTGGGACGATTCATTCGCTTCACTTTACTCAAGTAAAGTGAAGCGAATGAAATAGAAATGCGGCAAGGGTGCTTGTATGAAAATTATCTTAGGTTCGCAATCTGAAAACCGAAAGCAAGTATTGCGAGATGCTGGGTATATTTTTGATGTGATGGTTTCGCACATTGACGAGAAAGCGATTCGGCATGAAGATTTGTATGAACTGCCGCTTCGTCTTTCTCGCGCGAAGGCCGAGGCGCTCCTGCCCAGAATAAAGGAGCCGGCGGCACTTATCACCGCCGACCAAGTCATTGTGTGGAACAAAGAACTCCGAGAAAAACCACGAGACCTCAAAGAGGCACGACACTATCTTGAAACATTTAGCGGGAGTATATATCCGGCAGAGTGCGTCAACGGCATTACAGTTACGAATACGGAGAGCGGCAAGTCTATTACAGAACGCGAAATATCAAAAGTATATTTCTCGGCATTGCCACCCGAAGTGATCGAGACGTTCTTAAGAGAAGGAACAATGTACAAATATGCCGGCGGATTCACGCCGCAGTCTCCGCTTATCAGGCCGTACCTTAGAATCGACGGGACATTTGAAAGCATACTCGGTCTTCCTTTGGACGTAGTGGAGCGATGCATAAAAAAGTTGTCTGACTAAAATCCTGCCCAAACCTAGAAGCTAGAAGCTAGAAGCTAACAGCTAGCACCCATTTCCATGCCTCACATCCACGGAAAAATAGATTTTACGATTGAAGTGTTCATTGTGCACAACAATCGCGTACTCCTTCGAATGCACGACAAGTATAAAAAGTGGATGAGCGTGGGCGGGCACATCGAACCCAACGAGGACCCGGTGGAGGCGGCGCATCGGGAGGTGAAAGAAGAGGTCGGTCTTGATATTGAGCTTGTCGGGAACCCAGAGATAAAAGGGCCGCTTGACCACTCAAAAGAACTTATTCCGCCCGTTGCCCTCAATCGCCATCCGACGAACGTGCCCGGGCACGAGCATGTAACGCTTGTCTATTTCGCACGCGTAAATTCGCGGATGAATTTAAACGAGCAAGCTCGTGCAATGCCAGCCGTCAAAGCGACGTATCACGGCGATAAAAGCGAGGAGTGCAAATGGTGCACGCGGGAAGACATAGAGCGTATGGAACTTTGGCCGAACATCCGTAAATACGCGCTTGCGGCGCTTGACCGGCTCAAAGAGAGCTGATGCATGTATTCTATTATTCTTAGGAATATTGGAATGTTGGAATGGATGAAGGAGCGTGATTTCTTAGCCAAAGTAGTGGTTTGATATGTGCATATGAGAAGGAACAGTACTGCGAGGAAAGAAAAGAAGAAAACAGTAGCGGTATCGGGGGGGTTTGACCCCGTGCACATTGGCCATGTCCGTCTCTTGAACGCAGCGAAAAAATTTGGCGACCGTTTAGTCGTCATCTTGAACAATGATAACTGGCTCATCTCGAAGAAAGGTTTTGTTTTCATATCGGAGAACGATCGCAAGGAGATTCTTGAGTCGTTCTTTTCGGTGAACGAGGTGATGATTACGTCGCACAAGAAAAACGACCCCGATAGAAGCGTGTGCCGCGAGCTTTTGAAACTGCGGCCGCACATTTTTGCGAATGGGGGGGACAGGAATCTTATGGATTCAAAAAAGAAGTCTTCTTCGCTCAATTCGGAAATCGCGCTCTGCGCCAGACTCGGCATCAAGACAGTCTTCAACGTTGGCAGTGGAGGGAAGCTTCGTTCAAGTACGGAGCTTGTGTCCCGCTTCAAAAAAGTTTGAAACGCGTTATACTTTAAAAGTGTCGGCGATCATAGAAGTTGAAAAGCTCCTGAAAGTGTTTGGAACCGTCCGCGCCGTGGACGGTCTTTCATTTCACGTGGAGGAAGGCACCATCACCGGGCTTTTGGGCCCGAACGGCGCGGGAAAGACGACCACGATTCAGATGCTTCTTGACCTTATTACGCCAACCAGCGGCCGTATCAGAATCTTGGGAAAGGAGTATAGAACGGCCCGCGAAGACATCTTAAGCCAGCTTAACTTTTCTTCGCCGTACGTTTCGCTTCCGGGAAACCTCACCGTCTACGAAAATCTGCTTACTTTCGGCCGGCTCTACGGTGTGCAGAACCTTCGTGAAGAAATAGAACGCTTGGCGGATTTTTTTGAAATTCGGACGTTTCTGAAAAAACTGACCTACCATCTCTCCACCGGCCAGTTAACGCGACTCAATCTCACCAAGGCGCTTCTCAACCAACCGAAGCTCCTGCTTCTTGACGAGCCGACGGCTTCGCTCGACCCCGACATCGCAGACCGTACGCGCGTGCTCCTTAAACGCATTCAAAAAGAGCGTGGTGTTACCATCCTCTACACGTCGCACAACATGGATGAGGTGGAGGAGATATGCGACAATGTTATTTTCATTCAGCATGGCCGTTTCAAGGACGAGGGAACGCCTGCGGAGCTTGTGAAAAAGTACTGCCACGAAGACCTAAACGATGTTTTTCTTCACATTGCTCGGAGCAATGATGAAGAAAGACATCGGAACTCTTAACCCTTAACTTTTACTGTTAACAGTTAAGAGTCAAAAGTTAGCAGTTTTCATTTCCATGAAACTCCATCGCATCAACGCCCTTCTCATCCGCCACCTCTATCTCTATCAGAGAAGTTTTCCGCGCATCATGGACATCATTTACTGGCCGGTGATGGAGCTCCTGGTATGGGGGTTTTTGAGCGTCTACATCGAAAAAATGAATCTTGGAGGATTCAACGTCGTAACGGTGCTTCTTGGCGCGGTCATCTTTTGGGATTTTCTCAATCAATCGCAAAAGTCGGTTTCCATAGCATTTCTTGAAGAGGTGTGGGAAAAGAATCTCTTAAACATTTTTGTGACACCGCTTCGCCTCTCTGAATTCTTCGTCTCAACGCTCCTCATCGGTTTGGTGCGGCTCATTCTTGTCGGTATCATTCTCGCCGTGCTCTCGTCTCTTATATACCGTTTCAACCTGTTCGCGCTCGGCTTCGCGCTCATTCCCTTTGTGCTCAATCTCTTTCTTTTTGGGTGGGCACTGGGACTGCTTGCGAACGCCGTCATCCTTCGCTTCGGCACTTCCGCGCAGATTCTTGCGTGGGGTTTTATCGTCCTGATTCAACCTTTTTCTGCCGTGTTCTATCCGGTGTCGGCGCTGCCGTCGTTCCTTCAGCCAATTTCGTACCTGCTTCCCTCCACCTATGTGTTTGAGGGTATGCGCTCGGTCATCGCGACCGGTAGCGTGTCCGCCGCGCATCTTTGGGGGGCAGTTGTTGTCAATGCCGTCTACCTTCTTTTTATGCTCTGGTTTTTCTTTAGGATGTTTGCGTATGTCAAGCGGGAGGGAAAACTGCTCAAACTGGAAGGGTAACTGGTGCCAGAAACAGATTTAATTCTCGCTATTCAATTACTTGTTTCAGTCGCCAGTTTTGTTCCAGTTACGTGTTACCTTTTTCAGTTATCGTTAGGTGTTATACTACCAATGTCATGTTGAAAAAATCTCTCATCACGGCAGTCATCGTGCTCTCGCCACTCCTTGCCGTTGCCGCTTCAATCAATCTCGGCGACTATTTTCTCAAAGGCGCAGAGAACGCGCCCGGCGACGTGTACGCGGCTGGCGAAACCATCGTGTTCGCGGGGAGTGTTTCGGGTGATGCGCTCGCGGCGGGACGGACGATTTTCAGCCAAAGCCGCATTTCGAATGATGTATTTTTTGCGGGGGGAACCGTTCGGGTGGAAGGAGCCGTCGGTGATGATGTCCGTGTGCTGGGGAGGAGAGTGGAAATAGACGGAATAATTGCGGGCGATGTCGTCATTGTCGGCTCGAGAGTCCTCATAAAACCCACTGCAGTCATCGGGGGGTCTCTGTACGCGGTAACGGGAGAAATAGAAGTGCGGGGCACCGTTCAGGGCGGCGGAAAAATCATGTCGAGCAAGTTTCTCCTTTCCGGAGCGATTGAGAACGACCTTGAACTCTGGGGGGGAGCTATATTCAAGGAACCGGCGCGCATCGGCGGGAATTTCATCCACCACGCGCGAGGAAAATGGGAGCCGCCCACTCATGTCGCCATTACCGGCAGGGTTATTGCCGGTGAATGGCGCAAAGGCAGCGTGGCGATGCAACAGTCGTCTTTCTGGGGGCTCTTTTTCCTAAAGGCGCTTATGATGCTTTCTCTTGGGTTTCTGCTGTTTCTCCTGGCAAGAGGACGCACCGAAAAAGTGCTCCTTGAAACACTTCCGAATTTCTGGACGCGCGCGCTTCGGGGGTTTCTCATCTTTTTGCTTCTTCCGCTCGGAACTCTTATCTTTCTATTGTCTGTCGTCGGCATTCCGATAGCGCTTATGCTCGGCTCGCTCCTTCTTTTGCTCTTTCTTTTATCGTGGGCGGGCGCCGGTATACTCCTCGGCGCGTGGTGCGAACGAGCGTTTTTCAAGCGCTCCGCCTTTCCGCTTTCTTATCGGCCGGTGCTCCTCGGAACCCTGCTTCTTTCCGTCGTCTCTCTCATACCGTTTGTTGGGCCGGTTATTCATGGTATGCTTCTTTTATCCGTGGCGGGCTCTCTCGGAACGATCTTTTTCCGTTCGTTGCGGGCTTTGGGCGCGTAGACAATGAAATTCATCAAGTTTTTCGACAAATTGGAAGATACAGCGAGGGGAAAGCTCTCCCGAGTCCCTATCATCTACGGCATCATTGGGGGCATTGCTATCGTACTGTTTTGGCGCGGCATTTGGCATACAGCCGACATGTTTGAGGGAAGCGGCGGCATCCTTGCCATTCTGTTTGGCGCGCCTATTTCAACGATACTAAGCGCCGTTGTGCTCCTTCTCACTGGTCTTTTTGTGTCCTTCTTCATCGGAGATCGCATCATTCTTTCCGGTCTGACGCACGAGAAAAAAGTTGAGGAGAAAACGGAAAGCGAAGTGCGCGCCGAGGGGGCAATCCTTCTTGGCATGTTTGATAAACTGGAGCGGATAGAAAAGGAGATAGAAGAGTTAAAAAAGGATAAATGAGGAAAGATGTTACAGACGATTTAAGGTGTAGGACATCTGGCGTAAGAAACATTCATGCTTCGTATTTCATAATTCATATTTCATACACGTACCTTCATGCCGGCAACGCGCAAAATTGAACTAGGTTTTTTCTTTCTCCTCGTGGCGGCGGCTACGGTGGTGTCGTTCCTTATCTTCAAGCCGTACTTTGGGGCGCTCTTTGTCGCGGTGGTGTTCGCGATTGTCTTCCGGCCGCTCTTTGAGGCACTGCATAGAAGAGTCAATGGAAAAGGACTTGCGGCGCTTCTGACGCTCGTTTTTCTTTTCTGCGTCATTTTGATTCCGGCAACGCTTTTTGGATTCCTTGTCTTTGACGACGCGCGAAATCTGTACGAATCCGCCGGAGCGGGGGCGACCGTCATCAGCCGCTTTGATGCCGCGCTCCAGCCGATTGAACTTTTCGTACGGGGAATTATTCCCGGATTTGAGCTCAACGTTTCCGCGTACATAAACGCCGCTCTTTCGTTTCTGGTGAATAATCTCGGAGGCGCCTTTACGCGCGCTATCGGCATAGTGTTTCAAACCTTTATTATGCTGTTTGCCCTTTTTTACCTCTTTCGCGATGGCGAAAAATTTCGCTCCTACATCGTGACACTTTCTCCGCTCACCAACGAGTATGACGAGCGGATTTTGAAGCGCATTGAAGGAGCTATTTCTTCGGTCGTGAAGGGGAAACTCCTCATCATATTTATTCAAGGCATCCTCGCCGCCATCGGGTTTTTTATCTTCGGTATTCCGAATCCCGTGCTGTGGGGGGCGGTCACATCCATCGCCGCGCTCATCCCCGCAATCGGAGTTGCCGTGGTATTTGTTCCGGCCGTCATCTACCTTTTCATCACCGGCGGCATCCCTTTGGCTATCGGGCTCCTTATATTGGGGGTTATCGTGGGTTCAATCGATAACATTCTCGGACCCATACTGTATGAAAAAGGTCTCTCCATGCACCCGCTCTTCATTCTTCTTTCGGTTTTGGGCGGTATCGCGCTGTTCGGCCCCGTTGGATTTCTTGCCGGTCCGGTTGCCATCTCGCTCCTCCTCGCGCTTCTTGATATTTACCCTCTGCTGTTTCAGAGCAATAATCATTGACGTAGGATTTAAGATTTACGATTTTGGATTTTTTCTTGGGCTGCCATTTCCGCTCTGCTTTCTCTGTGCTATAGTCTCGGCATGACGACTATTGTTACTCATGACGGCAAATTTCACGCGGATGAAGTGTTTGCCATAGCGGCGTTGCTGCTGCTTCACCCCGATGCTCAAGTCATTCACACACGCTCTCCAGAGAAAATAACGCAGGGCAATATCGTCGTTGATGTCGGAGGAGTGTATGACGAAACGAGAAACCGGTTTGACCACCATCAAATAGGCGGCGCCGGTTCCCGTAAAGATAACATACCCTACGCCGCGTTTGGGTTGGTGTGGAAGAAATTTGGCGAGAAGCTCTGCAAAAACGCGGCGGTCGCGGAGCGTGTGGAAAGAGTGTTGGTTACTCCGATTGACGCGAACGACAATGGCATTGACCTTTCACTGCCAAAATTTTCCGGTAGCTTTTCGTATGAGATTTCCGATGCCGTACGCTCCTTCGTTCCAACGTGGCGGGAAAAGGAGTCCCATCTCGAGACCAACTTTAATGAAGCAGTGTCTTTTGCAAAACGAATCATTGAGCGTGAGATACGGCGCGCGGAAGCGTTTGTCACTGGAGAACAAAGAGTACAAGCAATTTATAACGAGGCGGCGGACAAACGGCTCATTGTTTTGGATGAGGATTATTCATGGAAGGACACGCTCTCGCGCATACCCGAACCGCTTTACGTTGTGCATCCACAAAACGGGGCGTGGCGGCTCTATTGTGTGCGCGACAATCCGCATCTTTTCGTGAATCGCAGAGACCTTCCCGAAGGCTGGGCGGGGCTCCGGGACAAGGAACTGGCGCGGGTTACTGGGGTGTCGGACGCCGTTTTCGCGCACCGCAATCGGTTTATGGCGGTCGCTAAAAGCAAAGAAGGAGCGATTGCGCTTGCGAAGCTCGCGCTTGGCGGGACGATTTAAGAAGTAAAATTTACGATTTAAGATGTGAAGAATCTAGCTTTTTAGCTTTCTCCCAAATCATAAATCATAAATCTTGCCCCATGGCTTTCGTTGACGAAATAACCTTACATCTCAAAGCCGGCGATGGCGGCAACGGCGTCGTTAGCTGGCTCCATGAAAAAGGAAAAGAATTCATGGGTCCAGCCGGCGGGGACGGAGGGAAGGGCGGGGACGTGTATCTTCGAGCCGTCCGTGACATCAGCCGACTTACCTCGTACCGCTACGGAAACGTATTCTCGGCTGGTTGCGGCAGGAGCGGCGGGGGGAGAAGCAGGCACGGGAAAAGCGGTGAGAATCTCGAGCTCCAAGTTCCAGTAGGGTCTGTGGTGACTAACAACGTTACCGGGAGGATGTATGAATTTCTAAATGAGGGAAAGCGTTCATTGGCGCTTCACGGCGGCAGGGGCGGATTCGGGAATGAACATTTTAAAAGCTCCCGCAACGTGCGTCCTATTGAATTTACGGAGGGGAAGAAAGGGGAGGCGGCGGAACTCCATGTGGAGCTACGGCTCATCGCTGATGCCGGACTTATCGGTTTTCCGAACGCGGGGAAGTCCTCGCTCCTTAACGAATTGACGGCGGCGCATGCAAAGGTTGGAAGTTATGCGTTTACGACGCTTGAACCAAACCTCGGAGTATTTAGCGGCTTTATTCTCGCGGACATCCCCGGGCTTATTGCAGGTGCCTCCGAGGGAAGGGGACTCGGAACCAAATTCCTTCGCCACATTGCGCGCACGAAACTGCTTCTCCACTGCATTTCCGCGGAGGAAAAGAATTTGCTCAAAGCGTATGACATCGTGCGCCAAGAACTTATACGCCATGAAACCGAGCTCGGGAAAGAAAAAGAGGTAATTGTGCTTACCAAAGCCGACACGCGCGACGCCAAGGGGTTGAAAGACGCAGTCGTCTCCTTAAAGAAGCGCAACAAACAGGTGCTTACCGTCTCGATCATCGACGACGCGCTCCTCAAATCGTTCAAAGAAAGACTGTTAAAGATTTTACAGAATGTTTGGAGCTAGCCGATGGTAGTTTCGATTGTTCGCGTTGAAAAGTAGTTTTTATTTACGGCCGTCGTAAATAAAAACTACATTGAGGCAAATGCCGATAAATATTGGTTTTTGGCATTGGAGAAGTTTGCTACTTCAGCAGGGAGATGAACATTTCGCGAAGCACTTCCGGGTTTGCGGAGCCGCGCGTGGCTTTCATTCCTTGGCCTACGAGAAATTGCAGGGCAGCTGTTTTTCCGCTCTTGTAATCCTCCGCCACCTTCCTGTGGGCGGCGACAACGTCTTCTGCGACAACTTGGAGGTCTTTTTCGTCGCTTTGTTGGAGCAGTCCCAGGTGCGCGGCGAGCTCTTCCGGTTCCCCGCCTTTTTCAAAGAGTTCCCGTAGTATGTCCTTTGCTCCGCGCGAGGAAAGTTTCTTATCCGCTACCATGCCAATCAGCTTGGCGAATGCGCTAAAAGAGAAGGGAAGAGCCGCTCCATCTCCATCCAACCCCGCCTTTTTGATGAGTCCCAAGAGGTCGGACGTACTATAGTTTGCCGCAAGGAGAAGTCTTGATTTGTCTTTCAGTTCACCCTCAACAGCCTCAAGAAGCGCGGCAATCGATCGATTCGCAAGCAGTATCTCGGCATCATCGGCTTTGATGCCGAGGAGAGCGTACCGTTGCCGCTTTTCCCAAGGGAGTGTTGGCATTTCATTTTTCAGTCTCGAAACGGCAAATTCAGGAATGTCCGCAATAGCGAGTTTTGAGAGGTCCGGGTCAGGGAAGTAACGATAGTCATGACTCTCTTCCTTTCGGCGCTGGGAAAATGTTTTCCCAGTATCTTCATTCCACCCTCGCGTTTCCTGCAGAACTCTCTGTCCGGATTCAATACATTCTATGTGACGGTTCATTTCATAGGTAATCGCTCGCTCAACCGCGCGGAACGAGTTAAGATTTTTCACCTCCACTTTTGTTCCCAACTTCTCTCTCTCTTTTGACACAGAGATGTTTGCCTCAACTCGCATTTCTCCCTTTTCCATGTTGGCGCCAGAAGCGCCAAGATATCGAAGTAAAAGTTGGAGCTCGCGCGCGAAGTCGGCGGCCTCTCTCGCGCTCGAAATCACCGGTTCGGTAACGAGCTCCATGAGCGGCACTCCTGCTCGATTGAAATCAACCAAACTAAATCCTCCCTCGTCCTCGACTTTAGTTCCTCCTTTCTCAAAGGAGGTGTCCGAGTAGGCGAGGACGGAGGACTTAAAAATCCCGCGGCTCGTCAACCCGCCACTCCTTTTATGAAAGGGAGAAGGAGAGGCATCTCGATGTATGGAAGTAGCGGTATCTTCTTCAAGATGAACACGCGTAATCGAAACTCCATTCAGTGCGCCGCCGGAGACGAGTGGAAACTCATACTGGCTCAACTGATACCCTTTTGGAATGTCGGGATAAAAATAATTCTTTCTGTCGAATTCCGTGAAGCCGGCGAGCTGGCCTCCGAGCGCGAGGCCCACTTTGAGAATATGCTTCACTGCCTCTTTGTTGATTACTGGAAGCGTTCCCGGGTGTCCCATACATATGGAGCAGATGTTGACATTTGGTCTAACCTCGTCCGGATCATTTTTTGAATCGCAAAACATCTTTGTTCGCGTCTTCAACTCCGCGTGAATTTCCAGTCCAACCGTAAGTATGTAGTCCATGATTTTTAAGCGAGTCGCCCGCCCCGCAGGGATCTCTGCTTTCCTGCGGGGTGGATTTCCAAGCCGACCGATAATTTGCATTCACTTTGCATACGCACATACTATGTGACAACTCGCGGAAATGGAAGAAAGAAGCGTCGCGCAAAGTTTGCGGGCAAATCAGCAGGAGGCACTTGACTAGTCTGATTCGTGTGCCACAGCGAGTTTCCGGGGCCCTGCGGGCTTCGTCTTTTTCGGGATTTGAATCTGGGCGATAAGATTTTTAAGGTCCTCAACCTTGTAGACGCGGTAGTTGCTGATGGGGTGCCGATAGGCCAGAAGTTTCCCAGACTTGTCCCAGTTGCGGAGGGTTAATTTTGAGACACCGAGCATTTTTGCCGCCTCCTTGATCATAATCATGTCATCACTCATAAACTGTAATATATCCTACCTAACATCATAAGAAAAGTAATAGATGTTGATAACTGTCTAGCAACGTTGAGAACATAGCTGAATCCCCTCTGTCGGAGGTGACTTTTGAAATCTTTTATTCAGTATGTCAAATATTTGGAGACAGGGATTTCGTGAAACGGAGAAGTGAGAAGTGGTAAAATCTTTCCAAGATTTTGGGTGAAACGTTGCATATACAGCGTGAGGATTGAAGAAAATCTTCCGCGAGATTTTCTTCAAAACACACTTTTCGCCCACCCATTGCTACACCCTCACTTGCGTGTTCAAATCAGAAAAGTGAAATTGAGTTCTCCACAAGATTTTCTCCGAAATTAGACGATAAAAAACTATAATTAGCGGCATGGAAATTGAGCTTCTCCCGAATGTCAGGTTCGACTTCTCGTCTTGCCGAGATGTGGTCGCCTTTTTACCACTTCTCGGCTTTTTTTGCCCTTCCTTCTAGTTCGCGAATATGGCTTCCGAACTTATTTTTTACGGCAGGAAATTTCTCCCCTCCGGCGAGGCATCAAGAGTCTCCGGATATAGCACCGACTACATCGGTCAGCTGTGCCGTGGCGAGAAGCTTGTTTGTCGGAGAGTTGGTAGAAGCTGGTTTGTGGAGGAGATGTCTCTGCTTGCCTACACGGCGCTTGACCTCAACCATGCTCCCTCAAAGGTATTTCGCCTTAACGGTAACCGTGCCTCCACCGAGGTGCGTGCCGAGGCGCCGACCTCGGTGGTGGTGCCGGCGGCGGAGTTGGTTTCAGCGGGTGTCTTTGCTCAGTCCCTAGTTGCGGAGGCACCTGCAGGAGGCGAATCGTCACCTGCCATGGCTCCTGTGAAGGAACTGGTGGAATTAATTCCAACCGCGAATACTCTCTCGCAAGCGGAAGAAGTGGCTCCTGCCGCTCCGGTTGCAGAGAAGATTCCCACTCATTCGCCGGTTTCACCTTCGGTAGAAATTATTGCTGACAGAGTTCTGGAAAATCTTGCGGATGGCTGGGGTTTCCTTCGTCATCAATTTTCGCCGGAACTTGGGCAAAAGGCGCTGGTTCTCGGTTTGTCGGTCGCGCTCGTCTTCGGACCGTACTTTGTCAGGAATCAACCGGTACTTCAAACGGTAGGAGAGTTGGTGAGAGCGTCCTCGCAAAACATTGCCGCGCAAATTGGAGGAGCATCCGAGGCGCTTCAGTCCCTCGCGTCCGCTTCACCGGAAGAATTGCGGCAGGCGTTCTCTCTTACTGCCGTTTCTCTTGTTTCTCGAAGTCAGAATCTTGGCGAGATGCTGTTTGAGTCCGGAGCGCGCGCGGCAGGCGAAGCGCGAGAAGGCGTCAAAGAAGACGCGCGATTGCTTGCGCGCGCGGCCGCAGAAACGATGGAGACTGGAATAAGCAATGCAAGCGGTCTTCTCGCTTTGATTTCGGAGGGCGCGGCAGAGAGTGTTCGCGCGTTCGCGGTTCTTGTGGCAGATCGGTATGAAAGTTTTTCGCTTCAAGCGGCCGGGCTTTTGCTTATGACGAAGGAGAGTCTGTTGTCATTTAATAATCCAATTGATGACCTTGCGCGCGGCGTGTACAGGGGCGTGAACAAGGGAATCTTTTCTTTGCGCGACCCGATTCGCCGCTTCCTCGGCATTAAGGATGGAAGCGGTGGCACAACAGCGACCACGGGTGTTTCTACAAGCACTTCCATCACGAAATTTGTCTACACTTCTCCTTCGACTAAGGCGGAGCCGCCGTACCGATACATACCGCCCGCACCCGTCATCGAGAGTGTGATTGAAAGGCAAATCGTCATCTCTCCCGCGAACATTGAACAAAAACTCTTCGACCTTCAAACACGCCTCGCCACGGATATCGCTTCACTTCGCTCCAGAACCGCAGAGGTACAGAGCGCGACACAGTCCAACGCGACCTACATCAACAACGTCTACAACACGGTGGCCCAAACCAACAATCTTGACCGCGTGGAAGACCTCACCCTTCTCAACCCCAAGATTTCTTTTGGAACCATGACGAGCACCGCTCTTTCCGCGGTGAGCGGCACCTTCACCGCGCTTTCGGGCAACTCGCTTACGGTAGATTCTCTAAATGGCACGACCGGCGCCTTGACGGGTAACCTTACCGTTGGCGGCAATGCCACTATTGCCGGAAATCTTGATGTATATGGAACTGTCACTCCGGCAACCATCAGCGCCACATCTTCCGTTTCCGCTCCGTATTTCACCGCGACTTCAACAACCGCGACTTCTTCGTTCGCCGGCGGTTTGACGGTTCAGACGGATAAGTTCGTTGTTGAGTCGGGGTCGGGGAATGTTGGACTTGGAACAACCTCTCCGCAGGCTCGTCTTGCGCTCTCCGGCTACGCAGACTCCGCGAACCCGCTCCTCCTCATCTCCACCTCCACACCGTCGGCGACCTCCACCGCGCTCATCATCACCTCAAGCGGAAACTTTGGTCTCTCCACATCTTCGCCAACATCTCGTTTCGCCATTGAGGCCTCCACTCCTACCGCGGCGTTTCTTTTGAATCAAACAGGGACCGGCAATCTTTTGACGCTTGAAGATTCCGGCACGGCAGTCTTCTCCGTTGTTGATGGGGGAAATGTCGGGGTGGGTACCACCTCGCCGTTCGCAAAACTCTCCGTTTCGGGTGCCGGCTATTTTGACGGTTCGATTACGACGGCGTCTTCACTCACCGCAGGCGGCGACATAACGGCGACAAACATTACCGCGACCGGCACCGCCACTTTTACCAATCTCGCGCTCACCGGCTCCACCACGCTTCAACACTTCACTTTTGTAAACGCAACAGGCACAAGCGCGACCACCACAAACCTGTTCTCCACAAATGCCGTCTTTACAGGCGCCACCTCCACTTCGTTCTTCACCTCCGTCTTCAACGCGATTTCTTCAATCTTCTCTTCCATTACCGGTGGTTCGGCCACTCTTGGTTCACTCACCGCCACTTCTTCCGCCACTCTTTCTTACGCGGGGACCAACATGCTCATCACGACCGATACCGCGGGGAAACTTATCTCGTCATCAACGCCTGTGGCCGCCTACTATCTCGCTACATCTTCTATTGCCTCAATCTTCCCCTACGCCTCCACGACCGCCCTCACCGTCTCGGGCACGGGCTACTTCGGCACGGCAAGCACCACCAACCTCACCGTCTCCTCGCTCACAAACACGCGCATTCCTTTTATCGGAGCGGCAGGCGCATTCACCGACGACTCCGATCTTACCTTTACCAACGGCAACCTCCTCACCGCAACATATGCTTCCTCCACCTCGCTCACCACGAGCGGGTACGCGGCGTTCGCGACAGAAGGAGGCAATGTCGGCATCGGGACGACTTCGCCCGCGGCAAAGCTCTCCGTCAACGCCGCCT